>Ga0308164_10000203_pt1 | contig 142220 bp, 124 predicted proteins | sample PhyTR2_FD_201031 | JGI IMG/M metagenome (GOLD analysis project Ga0308164, IMG submission 201031) | Phyllosphere microbial communities from UC Gill Tract Community Farm, Albany, California, United States - DLSLT.R2 | ecosystem: Host-associated > Plants > Phyllosphere > Unclassified | place...
ATAAATTAAAGAATCGAAGTGAACTTCACTTCTTCTCTTCATGAGCGTTTGTAGTGCTATGCACTAGTTCCAAAAGAACTTGGCAGTCACCTTCAAACGCCCACGCTTATCGGCTGTATATTTTTAAAGATCTGCAGGAAGTTTGACTTGTCTGCTAGCCCGCTGTGATCAGCGAAGCCTTGAATTCTACAACAGTTTTAAAGACCCTGTCAACTTTAAGTTTCTTGCTGCCGAATCAATCAAAGGACTGTTTCAGCAGCCAAGCCTTGCATTGTAGCCCGGTTTTTCAACCGTTTTCCTCACAAGACCAATTTTCCGTTTTCTCTTCCAGCCTGCCGTTGCCGGCAGCGCCCTGTTCGAAGCGGAGTGCAAATGTAGCACAGGGAAAAAGCACCAAAAAGCGATCCGCCGACTTTTTGTGAGGGTGCAGGAGCCACGCTTGCCTGCGGCAAGCGGTTCGCGCCCTGGCGGGCGCGAACTGCAGGTCTTAGGGCTCGCGTCCATAATGCGCGCACCATGGCACTTATTACCCTCATCGACGCGCAACTGGCCTTTGGCCATGTGGCCCTGCTGGACCACGCCCAGCTTTCATTGGAAACCGGGGAGCGCATCGGACTGATCGGGCGCAACGGCGCCGGCAAGTCTTCGCTGCTGAAGATTCTCGGCGGACTGGCCAAGGCCGACGACGGCCTGATGCAGGTGCAGTCCGGCGTGCGCATCTCCTATGTGGCGCAGGAGCCCGAGCTGCTGCCCGAGCACACCATCTTTGAATCGGCTTCGGCCGGCATCGCGCATGTGATCACGCTGCGCGACCGCTATCTGTCGGGCGACGAGAACGAAGACCTCGATGCGCTGCAGTCGCAGATCGAGGCCTATGACGCCTGGAACTGGGAGCAGCGCGTGGAGGAAACACTGCAGCGCCTGCACCTGGACCCGCAGGCCGTGGTCGGCACGCTGTCGGGCGGCACGAAAAAGCGCGTGGCACTCGCCCAGGCGCTGGTGACGCGTCCCGACGTGCTGCTGCTCGACGAGCCGACCAACCACCTGGATCTCGATGCGATCGAATGGCTCGAAGGCCTGCTGGTCGATTTCAAGGGCAGCGTCATCACCATCACCCATGACCGCAGCTTCCTTGACGCCATTGCCACGCGCATCGTCGAGCTCGACCGCGGCACGCTGCGCTCCTATCCCGGCAACTTCGCGCAGTATGTGCTGCAGAAGGAAGAGCAGATGGCGCAGGAGGCGGTGATCAACGCCAAGGCCGACAAGCTGCTGGCCCAGGAGGAGATCTGGATCCGCAAGGGTGTGGAAGCGCGCCGCACGCGCAGCCAGAGCCGCATCGGCCGCCTCGAAGCGCTGCGCGACAACCGCAACAGCCGGCGCGAGAAGCTCGGCAGCGTGAACATGGATATCGCGTCGGGCAAGGGCGACGGCTACCAGGGCAAGATCGTCGCCGAGCTGCAGGACGTGAGCAAGTCCTTTGGCGACAAGGTGATCGTCAAGAATTTCACCGGCACCATCCTGCGTGGCGACAAGGTCGGGCTGCTCGGGCCCAACGGCGCCGGCAAGACCACGCTGCTGCGCATGATCCTGGGCAGCCTGCCCGCCGACAGCGGCAGCATCCGGCAGGGTGGCAACCTGCAGATCGCCTATTTCGACCAGATGCGCCATGCGGTGGATCTGGATGCCACGCTCGAGGACTTCATCAGCCCCGGCAGCGAGTGGATCGAGATCGGCAACCAGCGCAAGCATGTCAAGAGCTATCTGAGCGACTTCCTGTTCTCGCCCGCGCGTGCACGCTCCCCCGTGCGCTCGCTGTCAGGCGGCGAACGCAACCGCCTGCTGCTCGCGCGCCTGTTCGCGCGCCCGGCCAATGTGCTGGTGCTCGATGAGCCGACCAACGATCTGGATATCGATACGCTCGATCTGCTCGAAGACCTGCTGGCCAACTATGACGGCACGGTGTTCCTGGTGAGCCATGACCGCACCTTCCTCGACAACGTGGTCACCAGCACCATTGCCTACGAAGGCGACGGCCTGTGGCGCGAGTACGAAGGCGGCGTGCAGGACTGGCTCGAGCAGTCGCGCCGCAGCAAGGCGCTGGCCGCATCGCAGGCCAAGCAGGCGGCCAAGCAGCCGGTGGCGGCACCTGCCGTTGCAGCGGCCCCGGCTCCGGCGGCAGCGCCCGCCAAGCGCAAGCTCAGCTACAAGGAGCAGCGCGAGCTCGAGCAGCTGCCGGCGCAGATCGCAGCGTTCGAAGCCGAGCAGAAATCGATCCAGGCGGAGCTGGCCGATGGCAGCATCTATGCCAAGGATGCGGCGCGTGCGGCGACGCTGGCGGCGCGCGATGCGCAGATCGATGGGTTGCTGATGGCGGCGCTCGAGCGCTGGTCGCAGCTCGGGGCCTGAACGGTCCACCATGAGAAAAGGAGCCGAGGCTCCTTTTTTTTCGCCGCCATCAGATGCGGTGGTGTGATTGACTACTGCGCAGCCGCGTGAGCATGGCCGGCGCAATCTGCACCAGCGGCAGCACCTCGTCGGCGGCGCCATGCGCGATGGCTTCGCGTGGCATGCCGAAGACGATGCAGCTGGCTTCGTCCTGCACATAGTTGTAGCTGCCCGCGAGCTTCATCTCGCGCATCGCGACGGCGCCGTCCGCGCCCATGCCGGTCAGCATGACGCCCACCGCGTTGCGGCCCGCGCAGGCCGCGACCGAGCGGAACAGCACTTCGACCGAAGGCCGGTGGCGGTTGACGGGCGGGGTATCGTCCACGACGGCGACGTAGTTGGCGCCGCTGCGGTTGATCGAGAAATGCTTGCCGCCGGGCGCGATATAGGCGTGGCCCGGCAGGATGCGCTCGCCGTTCTCGGCTTCCTTGACCTTGATCTGGCACAGGCTGTTGAGCCGGGCCGCGAAGCTGGTCGTGAAGCCGGGCGGCATGTGCTGCGTGATGACGATGGCCGGACAGTCGGCAGGCAGGTGGGTGAGCACCTCTCGGATGGCCTCGGTGCCGCCGGTGGAGGCGCCGATGGCAATGATCTTCTCGGTCGACAGGCGTCCAAGCATGGGCGCCGGCGCGGCCTGGGCCGGCTGGGCCGCAGCGCCATTGCGCGCGGGCGCGTGGCCGGCCGGCGCGGGCGCGGCCAGCGTGCGGTGCACGCGCGCCACGGCGGCAACGCGGATCTTGTCGACGATCTCGCTGGCCAGATCATTGAGGCCATTGGCCACACCGACGCGCGGCTTGGCGACGAAATCGACGGCGCCGAGCTCCAGCGCCTTCATCGTGACCTCGGCGCCGCGCTCGGTCAGCGTCGAGATCATCAGCACCGGCATCGGACGCAGGCGCATCAGCCGGCCGAGGAAGTCGATGCCGTCCATGCGCGGCATCTCGACGTCCAGCGTGATCACGTCGGGACTGAGCTCGCGGATCATCTCGCGCGCGATCAGCGGGTCATTGGCCGTGCCGATGCACTCCATGTCGGTCTGCCGATTGATGATCTCGGACAACAGGCTGCGCACCAGCGCGGAGTCGTCCACCACAATTACCCGGGTCTTCCTTGTCATTCGCTCTGGCCTCTCTCAAAACAGGTCGACCGAGCCGCCTGCGGTCGCCCGCGCCACGGCAGCGGCATTGCCGCGCTGCACCTCCTGCGCCACCATCGAATCCGGGTGCGCGTGGGCCAGGCGCTTGACCATGGCCTTGCCCGTGGCGGGAAAATACACCACCTTGCGGGGATAGATGTCGAGCACATCCTCGGACACCAGAGGAATGCGCTCGGTGTGCAGATACTGCTTGACGAACTCGGTGTTGCGCTCGCCGACGTTCATGGTCGTGAAATTGTGCATGACCTGGCCGCCGCCGAAGATCTTCGCCTGCATCGTTTCGCGCCGCGCCCCGAGCTTGAGCATCTCGTTGATCAGCAGCTCCATCGCATACGAGCCGTAGCGCCCCGAGCTGTCGCTCGATTCGCTGTCGGGCAGCATGAAGTGGTTCATGCCGCCGACCTGCATGCGGGTGTCCCAGAGACAGGCGGCGATGCATGAACCCAGCACGGTGACGATGGCCAGGTTCTCGCTGGCGACGAAATACTCGCCCGGCAGCACCTTGACCGCGTTGTACTGGAAATGGGGATCGAAATAGAAGAACGAGGCTTGCCCGGGGCGGCGCGCGCGCGCGCGCAGCGCCTCGAGCGAGGAGGCCGGCGCCGGGGCGGCCGGCTCGCTGCGCGCCGACGCGATGCGCGGCACGCGGCGGCGGTCAACGTCGCTCATAGACGGTCTTTCCGCGCAGCGTGAAGAGGTCGCGCGACTCGCTGAAGTTCTCGGCGTGGCCGACGAACAGCATGCCGCCGGGCTTCATCACGCGGTGGATGCGCTCGAGCACGCGGCGCTGGGTCGCGGCGTCGAAATAGATCATCACGTTGCGGCAGAACACCACGTCGAAGGGCTCGCGGAACGGCCAGTCGTCGCGGATCAGATTGACGCTGAGGAACTCGATCAGCTGCTGCAGCTCGGGCTTGACGCGCGCCATGCCGGCATTGGCGCCCTTGCCCTTGAGGAAAAAGCGCTGCAGCCGCTCGGGCGAGAGACCCTTGAGGTTTTCGCTGCGATAGACCCCGGCCGCGGCCGAGGCCAGCACGCGCGAATCGATGTCGCTGGCCCAGAGCTTGAACGGCGCCTTGGCGCCCAGCGTCTCGAGCGCCGTCATGGCGATCGAATACGGCTCCTCGCCCGTCGAGGCCGCGTTGCACCATGCGCGCCAGGGCGTGCCCGCGGGCTTGCTGCGCAGGTGCGTGTTCAGGATCTCGAAGTGGTGCGGCTCGCGAAAGAACGCCGTGAGGTTGGTGGTCAGCGCGTTGACGAATTCCTGCCACTCGGGGCCGTCGTGCTTCTCGAGCCAGGACAGGTAGTCGCGAAAGCTGCCGTAGCCGGTCTCGCGCAGGCGCCGCGACAGCCGGCTGTAGACCATGGCGTGCTTGCCGTCATGCAGGCTGATGCCCGCGCGCTGGTAGATCAGCGCCTGCACGCGCGCGAAGTCGGCATCGGACCAGACGAATTCGCGGCCCTGCAGCAGCGGGCTGCCCGCGGCTTCTGCAGGAGGGGGGGGCTGGCGCATGACCGTGTTCATGGCAGCGTGTGGATTGGGGTGCAGTTCACTCGGCGGCCACCAGACCCATGTCGGTGCCGGACATGAGCTTTTCGATGTCCAGCAGGATCAGCATGCGCTCGCCCACCGAGCCCAGGCCGGTGATGCTGCCGCTGTCGATCGCGCTGTCGATGTCGGGCGCGGCGCGGATCGCATCGGGGTGCAGCTCCATCACGTCGCTGACCGAGTCGACCACGATGCCGACCACGCGCTGGTGCAGGTTCAGGATGATGACCACCGTGAAGCTGTTGTACTCGGCCTGCGCGCAGTTGAATTTCAGGCGCATGTCGACGATCGGCACGATGGTGCCGCGCAGGTTGACCACGCCCTTGATGAACGCGGGCGCATTGGCGATGCGCGTCGGCGGCTCGTAGCCGCGGATTTCCTGCACCTTGAGGATGTCGATGCCGTATTCCTCCTGGCCCAGGCGGAAAGTCAGGTATTCCCGCGCCGTACCCTCGGCCATCTTGCCCATCACGCTCATGATCGTTCTCTTTCTCGTAGAAATAGCTGCAGCTCAGTGGCGAACGCGTCGCACCAGGCTGCCGGTGTCCAGGATCAGCGCCACGCGGCCGTCGCCCAGGATGGTCGCGCCCGAGACGTTCGGCACCTTGCGGTAGTTGGATTCGAGGTTCTTGACCACCACCTGGTGCTGGCCCAGCAGTTCGTCGACCAGCAGCGCCACGCGGTTGCCGTCGGACTCGACCACCACCATGATGGCGTTGGGCGCACTGCCCGCGGCGCGCGGCACCTCGAAGATGCGCTCGAGCTCGATGACCGGCATGTATTCGTCGCGCACCTTGACCAGCTGCGAGCCCTGGGCCACGGTGTTGATGTCCTCGGGCTTGACCTGGAAGGACTCGACGACCGAGGACAGCGGCAGGATGTAGACCTCTTCGCCCACGCCCACCGACATGCCATCCATGATGGCCAGCGTCAGCGGCAGGCGCACCGCGACGCGCATGCCCACGCCCTGGGCCGACTCGATTTCCACCGAGCCGTTGAGCGCGGCGATGTTGCGCTTGACCACGTCCATGCCCACGCCGCGGCCCGACACGTCGGTGACCACTTCGGCGGTGGAGAAGCCTGGCGCGAAGATCAGCTGCCAGACATCGGCATCGGCCATCTGGTCCGAGACCTCGATGCCGCGCTCGCGCGCCTTGGCGAGAATCCGTTCGCGGTTCATGCCGCGGCCGTCGTCGCGCACTTCGATCACGATCGAGCTGCCCTGGTGCGAGGCGGCAAGCGTCAGCGTGCCGTGCTCGCTCTTGCCCGCGGCCAGGCGCTCGGCGGGAGTTTCGATGCCGTGGTCCACGCTGTTGCGCACCAGGTGCGTCAGCGGGTCGGTGATCTTCTCGACCAGCCCCTTGTCGAGCTCGGTGGCCTCGCCCAGGGTCTGCAGCTCGACCTTCTTGTCGAGCTTGCTGGCCAGGTCGCGCAGCATGCGCGGGAAGCGGCTGAAGACCGTCGACATCGGGATCATGCGGATCGACATGACCGATTCCTGCAGGTCGCGGGTGTTGCGGTCCAGATCGGCCAGGCCCGCGAGCAGCTGCTGGTTGACCGAGGCTTCGAGGCCGCGGCTGGTCTGCGCCAGCATGGCCTGGGTGATCACGAGCTCGCCGACCAGGTTGATCAGCTGATCGACCTTGTTGACCGCGACGCGGATGCTGGTGGACTCCATCTGCGCGGGAGTCACGGCCTTGGCGGCGGCCTTGGGCGCGGCCGCGCTGTCGGGCTGCGGCTCGCCGGGCGCGCCGCTGAAGAAGCCATAGGCTTCATGCGCGGGCGGGTAGACGATGGCCGGGGCGGTGAATTCCTCCACGGCCGGCGCCGGTGCGGGCGCGGGCGCCGCAGCGGGGGGTTCGACCGGGGCGGCAGCGCCAGCCACGGGCGCGATGCGCACTTGCTCCTTCGAGACGTGGAAGGCAAACAGGTCCAGCAGGTCCTCGTCGGTCGAGGTCGTGTTGACGGCGAACAGGCGGCAGCCGGCATCGGCGCAGGGCAGATCGTCGATGCTGCCCAGGCCCGGGATGTCGCGGAACAGTTCCTTGATCGAATCGGCCAGCTCGACGCGCTCGAGCGGCCCGATGCGGATCTGCAGCGCGCGCTCGCCTTCGGCCAGGGGCGCGGCAGGCGCAGGCGCAGGCGCGGGGGTCGGTGCAGGTGCCGGCGCGCGCTCCGTCACGGGAGGCACGGGCGGCACGAACACATCGTGGCTGCTGACGGCGGCAGACGCCTGCCCGGCGCCGGCGGCCAGCTCGCTGATGCGCCGCACCAGATCGAGCGTCGAGATCGCTTCGCCCACGCCGCCGGCCTGGTGGCGCGCGAGCAGGCTGCGCGAGGCATCGGCCGATTCGAGCAGCACATCGACCATCTGCGGGATCGGCGTGATTTCATGGCGGCGCAGCCGGTCGAGCAGCGACTCCATCTTGTGCGTCAGCTCCGCGACGTCGGCAAAGCCGAAGGTGGCCGAGCCGCCCTTGATCGAGTGGGCGCAGCGGAAGATGCCGTTGAGCTCTTCCTCGTCGGCCGCCGACAGGTCCAGGTCGAGCAGCATCTGCTCCATCTGGTCGAGGTTCTCCCCGGCTTCCTCGAAGAAGATCTGATAGAACTGCGTCAGGTCGAAATCCGCGCCTGTGTCTTGCTGTGTGTCCGCCATCTGTTTTCCTGTATTTCGTGAATCTGCGCGCCGGCGCTGCTCAGCGAATGACTTTTTGTATGACTTCGATCAACCGGTTCGGGTCGAAAGGCTTGACCAGCCAGCCGGTCGCTCCCGCGGCGCGGCCGGCCTGCTTCATCTGGTCGCTGGACTCGGTGGTGAGGATCAGGATCGGCGTGTTCTTGAAGCGCGGCAACTCGCGCAGCTGGCGCGTGAGGCCGATGCCGTCGAGGTTGGGCATGTTCTGGTCGGCCAGCACCAGGTCGATCTGCTGGGCCTGGGCCTTGGCCAACGCATCCAGACCGTCCACCGCTTCGACGACGTGGTAGCCGGCCCCGGAAAGGGTGAAGGCCACCATCTTGCGCATGGAAGGGGAATCATCTACCGCCAGGATGGAACGCATGTAACGAACTTTCAAATAGGGAATGGGGGCCGGAGCGGGTCAAAACAGTTCCACCGAACCGGCATCCATCTCGCTCTGGGTCACGGGGTTGGGGCGCTGCGGCGCGTTCATCGGGGCATCGACCTCGCCGTCCTCGTGCCCCATGGTTTCCTGGGCCAGGCGGAAGGCGCAGGCCTGCAGGGAACGCGTGGTGTGGCTGATCAGCTGGCTGGCGAGGTCGTGGAACTGCAGCTCGGTCACGGCCGAGCGCAGCACCGCGCGCGCGGCGCCCAGGCGGCTGGAATCCGCGGCGCCCGCGGGATCGAGCAGCGCATTGGCCTCGTCGAAACGCGCCAGCAGGTTGCCGGTGGCATGGCCCAGCAGGCCTTCGAGGCGCTGCAGGTCGTGCATGACCACCAGCAGCGCGTCCTGGATGTCGGCCGCCACCATGACTGGCAGTTGAACCGCAGGCTGCCCCGTCCCTGTTAGCGTTGACTGCATCGTATTTCCAGCACCCTGCTCGGATGCATATGCTTCACAAAACACGCTGGTTACGCCAGAGTGGCTTATCTGGACTTCATGCTCAGGCATGCCGCCAGGGGCTGATGGCCTCATGCTTAGGCATGCCGCCAGCGGTACGCCGTTCGCATGGGACACTGAATCACGCGCCCCCCGAATCGGTAAACAAACGCTTACCCCGACTGTTCCAAGATGTATCCTATGATAGCGTTCCTATGGCCATTGAAAGCCCAGATCAAGCCCTGCAAATCCTCCATATCGAGGATTCACCCGCCGACCAGGGCCTGGCACGCATCATCCTGCGCCGCGCCGGGATGGCCTGCCACATCCAGCCCGTCGAGACGCTCGAGGCGCTGCGCCAGGCGCTGCAAGGCCAGAGCTTCGATCTGATCCTCGCCGATTATCACCTTCCCGGATTCACGGCCCTCGACGCCTGGGCGCTGGTCGAGCCGCTGCCCGTGCGCCCGCCCTTCGTGCTGCTGTCGGGCGCCATCGGCGAGGCCGCGGCGGTGGACATCATGCGCCTGGGCATGACCGATTTCCTGCGCAAGGAGGACATCGCGCGGCTGCCGATGGTAGTCAAGCGCGCGATGGAGATGCACGAAGTGCAGCGCGCCAAGAAGCGCGTCATGGCCGAGCTCGCGCAGTCCGAGCGCCGCCTGGCCGAACTTGCCGAGCACCTGCAGTCGTCCATCGAGGAGGAACGCGCCTCGATCGCGCGCGAGATCCATGACGATATCGGCGGCTCGCTGACTTCGGTCAAGTTCGATCTGGCCTGGATCACGCGCAATGCCCCGGCCGACCAGCCGCTGCACGCGCATGCGGTGGCCGCGCTGGAGATGCTGCAGCACGCGCTGGGCGCGAGCCAGCGCATCATGATGAACCTGCGCCCGCCGGTGCTCGACCAGGGGCTGGTGGCCGCGGTGCAGTGGCTGGCCGAGAGCTTCGAGCGGCGCACGGGGGTCGCGGTGCACATGCGCACCAGCAGCCAGCAGATCGCGGCGTCGCCGGAGATCCAGCTCGTGGCCTACCGCACCGCGCAGGAGGCGCTCACAAACATCGGCAAATACGCCGAAGCCAGCCGCGTGGAGATCGATCTGTCGGACCACGAGGGTTTTCTGACGCTCGAGGTGACGGACAATGGCCTTGGCATGACGCCGGCGCAGCGCGACAAGCCGCGCTCCTTCGGGCTGCGCGGGCTGCAGGAGCGCGCACGCACGGTCGAGGGCTGGCTCGACATCAGCAGCCAGCCGGGCCAGGGAACGTCCATCATTGTTTCCGTGCCTTTGCGCGAGCACTAACATCGCGTCTGAATCCATTCTGGGAGAGCTCCATTGATCCACGTGGTGATTTGCGATGACCATGCGATCTTGCGCCGGGGCATCCGCGATACCCTGACGGAAGCCCCCGACATCACCGTCACGGCCGAGGCCTCGGGTTACTCCGAGCTGCGCGACGTGCTGCGCACCGCGCCCTGCGACGTGCTTCTGCTCGACCTCAACATGCCGGGGCGCAGCGGCCTCGAAGTGCTGGCCAGCGTGCGCGAGACGCATGCGAGCATCAAGGTGCTGGTGGTGTCGATGTATCCCGAAGATCAGTACGCGCTGCGCTGCCTCAAGGCCGGCGCCCAGGGCTATGCGAACAAGGCCGGCGACCCGGTGCTGCTGGTCGATGCGGTGCGCGTGGTCATGCAGGGGCGCAAATACCTCACGGCCGAAGTCGCGCAGATGCTGGCCGAAAGCCTGTCGCAGCCGGTGCTCGAGGTGCCGCACGAGAGCCTGTCGGAGCGCGAGCTGCAGACGCTGCTGAAGATTGCCTCGGGCAAGCGGCTCACGGACATTGCCGAGGAACTGATGCTGAGCCCGAAGACGGTGAGCGTCTACCGGGCGCGGGTGCTGGAGAAGCTGCAGTTGAGCAATAACGCGGAACTGACGGTTTATGCGATTCGGAATCAGCTGGTTTGAGGGTGGTGCGCCAGCTTGAGCGCAGGCCCGTCATCCTTCGACAGGCTCAGGACGAACGGGGGGGAAGCTGGCGACGCCCCATGAGCGTCTGCAAGGGGCGACTCGAGCGCCGCCGGGCCGCCCCAAGGCGCGAGTGCCCCCCTGGGGGGCAGCGAGCCACACGCAGTGGGCGAGCGTGGGGGCGCTATCTAGATCTGCACCCCGAAGATATCCATCGCCCGCTGCAATAACGCCATCAGCGGCTGCTCGAGCATCGGCAGCGTCGCGACGATGCCGATCAGCCCCACCGTCAGCGTGACCGGGAAACCCACGGCATAGATGTTCATCTGCGGCGCGACGCGCGAGATGATGCCCAGCGCGAGGTTGACGAACAGCAGCATGGCGATCATCGGCAGCGCGATCCAGAAGGCGCTCGCGAACACCGCGCCGCCCATCTCGTGGATGCGCATCTGCGCCAGCGACTGCATGAAGTTGCCGTCGACGGGAAAGGATTCGAAGCTCTTGACCACGGCCATCAGCAGCAGCAGGTGGCCGTTGATCACGATGAACACCAGCGTGCCGATCTGCATGAAGAAGCGCGAGATCGCGCTGATCTGCGCATTGCTGGCGGGGTCGAAGAACGAGGCGAAGTTCAGGCCCATCTGCAGGCCGATCAGCTCGCCGGCGATCTCCAGCGCGGCAAATACCAGCCGCACCGCGAAGCCGATGGCCAGGCCGACGACGATCTGCTGCACCAGCGTGCCCAGTGCCTGCGGCGAGTTGATGCCGACCACGGGCTGGCCGACCAGCGTGGCCTGGGCGCATACGGCAACCAGGAAGGCCAGGCCGACCTTGGCGCGCATCGGAATGGAGCGCTGCGAGAACACCGGCGCCGCGGTGAACAGCGCCAGCACGCGCACGAAGGGCCACAGGATCGGCGAGATCCACGCGACCAGCTGGGCTTCGCTGAAGGTAATCACGAAGGGCGGCCGTTTCAGCCCAGCGCCGCGGGAATGGATTCAATGGTGCGCCGGATGTACTCGACCAGCGTGCTGAGCATCCACGGGCCGGCAATCGCAAAGACCGCCACCGCGGCCAGCAGCTTGGGCACGAAGGCCAGCGTGGCCTCGTGCACCTGGGTCACGGCCTGGAAGATGCTCACCAGCAGGCCCACGGCCAGCACGACGCCGAGCACGGGCAGGGAAATCATCAGCAGCAGCATCAGCGCGTCGCGGCCGAAGGTCAGAACCATCTGCGAAGTCATGGGAGTTTCCTAGGTCGCAAAGCTCGCGGCCAGCGAGCCGATCAGCAGGTTCCAGCCGTCGGCCAGCACGAACAGCATCATCTTGAAGGGCAGCGCGACCAGCACCGGCGACAGCATCATCATGCCCAGCGACATCAGGATGCTCGAGACCACCATGTCGATCACGAGGAACGGAATGAAGATCATGAAGCCGATCTGGAACGCGGTCTTGAGCTCACTGGTGACGAAGGCCGGCACCAGCACGCGCAGCGGCGCGGTTTCGGCCGTGACGCCGGCCTCGAGCTTGGCCAGGCGCGCAAACAGCGCGAAGTCGGACTGGCGCGTCTGCTTGAGCATGAAGTCGCGCATCGGCGCTTCGGCCTTGCCGATGGCTTCCTCGAAGCCCATCGCGTTCGTCGTGTAGGGCAGGTAGGCTTCCTTGTAGACGCGGTCGAGCGTCGGGCCCATCACGAACATCGTGAGGAACAGCGACAAGCCGACGATCACCTGGTTGGGCGGCGCCGACTGCGTGCCCAGCGCCTGGCGCAGCAGCGACAGCACGATGACGATGCGCGTGAAGCCGGTCATCATCAGCAGCACGGCCGGCAGGAACGACAGCGCGGTGAAGAACAGCAGCGTCTGGATCGGCACCGAAAAGCTCGTGCCGCCGCCGGAGCCCACGAGCAGCGGCAGCGTGCCGCCCGCGCCGGGAGCTTGCGCCAGCACCGCGCCCGGCAGCAGGGCCGCGAGGCCCAGCGCCGCGGCGGTCAGCGCGCGCAGGGGCTTATTCGACATGGGGGGCCTTGTCTGCGGGAGCGGTCTTGGCCGCGGCCATCGCCTGGGAAAAAGTGGCGACATCGACGGCGTCGGGCGCCGCGGCGCTGGTGGTCAGCACATGCAGGCAGTTGATCTGCTGCGCCGTGACGCCCAGCACCAGCCTGGTCTTGTGCGCGCCCTCGCCGACTTCCACCGTGACGACGCGCTGGTGCGCGCCGACGGCCACGGCCGAGAGCACGCGCGTGCTGATGTCGCTGCCGCGCGCGAGCGCCTGGCGCTGCTGCATGCGCCGCACCAGCCAGGGCAGCGCGGCAATGATGGCCACGAAGGCCAGCACCGCGAGCAGCGTCTGGGAGAGGCTGCCGCTATCCACGGCTGACACGGCGCAGGCGCTCGGAAGGGGTGACCACGTCGGTCAGGCGGATACCGAACTTGTCGTTCACCACCACGACCTCGCCCTGGGCAATCAGGTAGCCGTTGACCAGCACGTCCATCGGCTCGCCGGCCAGCGCATCGAGCTCGACGACCGAGCCCTGGGCCAGCTGCAGGATGTACTTGATCGGCACCTTGGTGCGGCCCAGCTCCACCGACAGCTGCACCGGGATGTCCAGCACCATGTTGATGTCGTTGACCGGCACCTCGCCGCCGGCGAAACCGCGCGTGGGCTCGCCGCTCAGCGGGCCGCCCTGCTCGACGTCGACGGTCTGCTTGGCCGCCCCCTGTTCCTGCAGGGCCTCGGCCCAACCGGAAAATGCGTCATCCGTGCTGTTGGTGTCATTTGTCATGCTCATTCTCCGGTCCAGTTCGCATCCGTGCCACGCAGGCACTGTTCGATGCGGATTGCATATTTGTCGTTGTGCGTGCCGTACTGGCACTCGAAGATCGGCACCCCGCCGATCGAGGCGCGGATGCGCGGCTCGCGGTCGAGCTCGATGAAGTCGCCGGCCTTCATGGCCAGCAGCTGTTCCACGGTGGCGTCGGCGCGCGCGAGTTCGGCGACCAGCGTCACTTCGGCGGCCTGGATCTCGCGCGTCAGCACCTTGACCCAGCGGCGGTCGACCTCGATCGAGTCGCCCTGCGTCGAGGAGTAGAGCACGTCGCGGATCGGCTCGAGCGTCGCGTAGGGCATGCAGATGTGGATCGCGCCCGAGATGTCGCCGATCTCCAACTGGAAGGCCGTCGAGACGACGATCTCGCTGGGCGTGGCGATGTTGGCGAACTGCGGCTGCATCTCCGAGCGCTGGTAGCCGAGCTCGAGCGGGTAGATGCCCTGCCAGGCCTTGCGGTATTCCTCGCAGATCACCTCGACCAGGCGGTTGATGACGCGCTGCTCGGTGTGCGAGAAGTCGCGCCCCTCGATGCGCGTCTGCAGCCGGCCGGTGCCGCCGTAGAGCGTGTCGATGACGCCGAACACCAGCGACGGGTCGCAGACCACGAGGCCGTTGCCGCGCAGCGGACGGATCGCGACGATGTTGAAATTGGTCGGCACCGCGAGGTCGCGCAGGAAGGCGCTGTAGCGCTGCACCGACACCGTGCCGACCGAGACTTCGGGGCTGCGGCGGATGAAGTTGAACAGGCCGATGCGGAAATTGCGCGCAAAGCGTTCGTTGACGATTTCCATCGTCGGCATGCGCCCGCGCACGATGCGCTCCTGGCTCGAGATGTCGTAGTTGCGGACCGAGCCCGCCTCGACTTCCTCGATGACCGATTTCTGGCTCTCTCCGGTCACGCCCTCGAGCAGGGCATCGACTTCTTCCTGGGAGAGAAATGAATCACTCATGGCGAATTCCCTGGTGGTTCACTGGATGATGAAGCTGGAGAACAGCACGCGACGCACGCCGCCCTGCGTCTGCTGCTGGCGGCGCGGACGCTCTTCGGCGTCGGCCGACTCTTCGTCGTCCTGCGCGCGCGCCTTCCTGGCCGCACCACCCAGGCCCAGCGGACGGGCGACTTCCTCGCGGATCTCGGCGGCCAGCTTTTCCTTGCCTTCGCGCAGCAGCAGCTCCTCGGAGGAGCGCTGCGACACCAGCATCAGGATGCCGCTGCGGATGCTGGGCAGGTATTGCTTGACCAGGCCGGCGGTCTTGTCGTCTTGCAGTTCGAGCGTGATGCCCAGCTGCACGAAGCGCTCGCCGCCGGGATCGGCCAGGTTGACGACCATGTTGTCGAGCGGCAGGAAGGTGGGCACGACGGCGGCGGCGGGCGCGCTGCCCGACTCTTCGCCTTCGTCCTGGTGGCGCGAATTGAGAAACAGGAACGCGGCCGCGGCGACAACGACCAGCACCACGACAATGGCGCCGATCAGGACCAGCTTGCTCTTGGCGGGTTCCTTGGCGGGGGCTGCGGCGGCGGGGGGTTTGGCGGACACGTTGGGTTTCCTTGCAATAGACGGGCTCGGCTTGACCGATGGCGCCTATTATTGAGCGTTCCGCGCCGGTTCATGGGCGGAATAGACAATGGAAACCGGGGCTTTATTGGGGCTTGGGGGCGCCCGGCAAGGGCACCCGGCGAGGGGGCTTGGCGTAACGACGCTGGCACAGTGCGCTGGGATCAACCGAGCGCAGGACATTCATGCTTCGACAGGCTCAGCACGAACGGATTCAAAACCGTTCGTCCTGAGCCTGTCGAAGGATGGACGGCCGCGCTACAAGCGAGAGCAAGCCGTATCCGCAGGGAGCTTAAACAAACAGATCCACCGTGCGGCTTACGTCCGCGCGTCCGCGCAGGTCGACCGAAACCTGGGCGATCCGGGGCTGGCCTTCGCTGTCGCGCCCTTGGGAGCGTCCTGAAGCGTCCTGGCGCGCAGAAGCGCCCTGCCCCCCCGCATCGCCGCTTTGCACCGTCACGCCGGTCAGCGTCAGGCCCTGCTGTTCGAGCATTTCGCGCAGCTGCGCGGTGCTCGCGTCGAGCATGTCGCGCGTCTGCTGCTCGTTGCTGCGGAAGGTGACATGGGCTTCGCTGCCGGTGATCGCGAGCTGGACCTGCACCGGCTGGCCCTGGCGGTCGATGGTCATCTCGGCGCGCTGGGTCTTTTGCTGGACCCAGAACGCGACCTGCTCGGACAGCTGGTCGGCCCAGCTGTCATCGGGCAGGGACAGCACGGCGTCGGCCGCTGGCGCATCGACTGCCGCGGTTTCGGAAGTCCCGATGGGAGCCGACGCATCGGCCGCGCCGCTGCCCGGCGCGGGCGCGGCGACATTGCCCGGCGCAGTGCCCGCAGTAGCCAGGCCCGGCAGGCCGGGCGGCGCCAGCGCGGCGGCCAGGGCCTGGGGTTCAGGCTCCATCTGCGCGAGCAGCGCAGCCAGCGCATGGGGTTGCGCGCCGCGCTCGGAAGCGGGCAGCGCCGGGGTGGTGGATTCGGCGGCGGCGGTGTCGGCCAGCGCTTGCGGCAAGGCGGCATCGGCCGTGTCGCGCGCATTGGTCGCACCCCAGGCCGGGGCCTGCGGCGCGGCGGCCAGCTGGCCCGCGCCCATCGGCAGCGCCGCGCTGCGGCGCAGGCCCTCGCCTTCGGGGGCAGCGCGGCCGTCGCGCTGGGCGGCATCGGCCGCGCCATCCATGCGCGCGGTCTGGCCGACCAGGCTGGCCAGTGAAAACAGGCCGGCTTCGGCCATGGCATCGGAGGCAGCCAGCTCCTGCCCCGGCAGCGCGGCCAGCGAAGGATCGGCGCCGGCCAGCGGATCCTCGAGCGCGCCGGTCAGGGACTGGGCGCCGGGCGCGGCCATGTCGGCCAGCAGCAGCGAGAAACCGCCCCGGGCATCGGCGGCGGCTTGCGGGCCCGCGGCCTGGCGCGCGGCGGCGTTGCGGGCCACGGGGTGGGTGGATGCGGCGGGCTGGGCGCTGCGGATCGCGGCTTTTTCCATGCTCATGCCTCCTGGAACTGCAGGCCGAAGGTGCGGCCGATGAACTGCAGCGCGGCGCGCTCGTCGGTCTGCTTCTGTTCGCGGCGCATCTGCGCCAGCGAGATGTCGCGCTGGCGCGCGGCCACCACCTTCTGCAGGCTGGTCACGCGCAGCTCGCAGGCCATCAGCGCCTTCTGCGCCGCTTCGAGGCGGATCGCCTGGTCCTGGATGGCCTTGGTCTGCAGGCCCATCGCATGGTTCAGCCGCTCCATGAACTGGTACTGGTGGTACATGACCTCGGGCTGCACCGACTGGTTCTCGTGCGCGCCCCAGCGCTGCTGCATCTGCGCCGCGTAGTCCTGCAGCTGGTCCATCTGCGCCTGCGCCGCGTGGCAGGCCTGCATCCGCGCCTGCAGCAGCTGCCGCGCCTCGTCGCGCTTGCGCATCGCTGCATCGATCGCCACCATGAGAGCATTCAACGACGACATGGGGATTCCCGGTTAGTGGCCAAGCAGCGCCGCCATGCCCGAGACACTCTCGTCCATGGTGGCGGCTTCAAACATGTTCTGCTGCAGGAAGCCGGCCATCGCGGGCTGCAGCTTCACGGCTTCATCGATCTGCGGGTCGGAACCCGCGACATAGGCGCCGACCTGGATCAGGTCGCGGCTCTTCTGGTAGCGCGAATAGACGGCACGAAAGCGCCGCGCCAGCTCGAAGTGCTCGCGCTCCACCACGTTGTGCATCACGCGCGATGCCGACTGCTCGATGTCGATGGCCGGGAAATGGCCGGTTTCGGCCAGCGCCCGCGACAGCACGATGTGGCCGTCGAGAATCGCGCGCGCCGCGTCGGCGATCGGGTCCTGCTGGTCGTCGCCTTCGGACAGCACGGTGTAGAAGGCGGTGATCGAGCCGACGCCGTTGAGGCCGTTGCCGCTGCGCTCGACGAGCTGCGGCAGCTTGGCGAAGCACGAGGGCGGGTAGCCCTTGGTCGCGGGCGGCTCGCCGATCGCCAGCGCGATCTCGCGCTGCGCCATCGCGTAGCGCGTGAGCGAATCCATCAGCAGCAGCACATGCTGGCCCTTGTCGCGGAAATGCTCGGCAATGGCGGTCGCATAGGCCGCGCCCTGCATGCGCAGCAGCGGCGGCGCATCGGCGGGCGCAGCGACCACGACGGCGCGGCCGCGGTCCTCGGCGCCCAGGATGTCCTCGACGAATTCCTTGACTTCGCGGCCGCGCTCGCCGATCAGGCCGACGACGATCACATCGGCCTTGGTGTAGCGCGCCATCATGCCCAGCAGCACGCTCTTGCCCACGCCCGAGCCCGCGAACAGGCCCAGGCGCTGGCCGCGGCCGACGCTCAGCAGCGCGTTGAGGGCGCGCACGCCGGTGTCGAGCGGCTCGCGCACCGGGTCGCGGTCCATGGCGTTGATCTGGCGCCGGTCCATGGGCTCGGCCGTGACATCGGTCACGGGGCCGCCATGGTCGAGCGGAATGCCCTGCGAATCGACGACGCGCCCGAGCAGGCCGTCGCCCATCGGCAGGCGCAGCATGCCCGTGGCCAGCGACACCGGCGCGGCCGGCTCGCCAAAGCGCGGCGCGGGCACGAAGGCCGGCGCCGGCGTGACGACGGCCCCGCTCGACAGCCCCTGGATATCGCCCGCGGGCATCAGAAAGGCTTTTTCCCCCGCGAAACCCACGACCTCGGCCAGCACCGGCTCCTGGTGCGGCATGTGCACATGGCACTGCGCGCCGACGGGCACGCGCAGGCCCGAGGCCTCGAGCACCAGGCCGGTGAGGCGGCTGAGCGTGCCGCGGCTCTCGAGCGCGACGGGCTGGGCGTAGCGCGCACGCGCACCCGCCAGGAAATCGCGCCACGGGGCGAGTGACGGTTCATTCGCCATGACCGCCCTCGTACCAGGAAGAAACCAGGCCCAGCGCGGCGACGGCGCGGCGCCAGCGGCTGTCGAGGCCGGCCTCGATCACCGCGCCGCCGGCGTCGACGCGCACGTCGCCCGCGGGCACCGAGGCATCGGCCAGCCATTGGAGCTTGCCCGCGCCGCCATGCTCGGCGCGCAGCGGCGCATCGAGCACTTCCCAGTCAACGGGATTGAGGCGCACCGTGACGGCGCGGCCTTCGGTGACCAGCATGTCGAGCGCCTCGCGCACCACCGGCAGCAGTGCCTCGGGCTTGCAGGCCAGCTCCTGGCGCACCACCTGGCGCGCGATGTCGCAGGCCAGCTGCAGCACTTCGGAGGCCATGTTCTGTTCGAGCGCCTGCAGGCTGCCTTCGCACTTTTCCACCAGGCTTTGCAGGCGCTGCGCGGTCTCGCGGCCCGCGCCGGACGTGTAGCCATCCATGCGCTGCTGCCATTCGTTGGTGGCTTCGGCACGGCCCTGGGCCAGGCCCTCGGCGCGACCTTCCAAATAGGCCTGCTCGCGCGCCTGCTGCAGCAGCTCTTCGATCTGCGCGGTGTCGACCGCGGGCGCGGCCACGGCGGCGTCCACGATTTCCACTTCCTGCGGCGTTGGAGGCACGGCGGCCGCGCCCAGCGGCAGGATCGGCGACAGTCCGGCGTTGCCCACGGCGCCGAAGCGCCACTGCACGACGCGGCCGCTGTCGATTTCCTCGCTGGGAATGAAGCGCGAATGCAGGCCGTTAGACATAGCTGTCTTCGGCGGCGCCGCCTATGGTGATCTGGCCTTCTTCGGCGAGGCGGCGCACCACCTTGAGGATTTCCTTTTGCTGCGCTTCGACTTCGGACAGGCGCATCGGCCCGCGCGACTCGAGGTCCTCGCGCAGCGCCTCGGAGGCACGCATCGACATGTTGGCGAGGATCTTGTCGCGCACTTCCATCGTGCCGCCCTTGAGCGCGACGATCAGCGTCTCGGACGCCACCTCGCGCAGCACCATCTGCAGCGAACGGTCGTCGAGCTTGACCAGGTCGTCGAACACGAACATCTTGTCCATGATCTTCTGCGCCAGGTCCAGGTCGTAGTTGCGGATGGTTTCCAGCACCGCGGCATCGGCGTTGCCGCCGAGCTGGTTGATCATTTCCGCGGCCGTCTTCACGCCGCCCAGCGAGGTCTTGCGCACCTTGTCGCCGCCGGCGAGCACCTTGAACAGCACCTCGTTGAGGTCCTTGAGCGCCGTTGGCTGGATGCCTTCGAGCGTCGCCACGCGCAGCACGACCTCGCTGCGAAAGCGCTCGGGCAGCTGCATCAGCACCGCCGCGGCCTGCTCGTGCTCGAGGTGCACCAGGATCGCCGCGACGATCTGCGGATGCTCGTTGCGCAGCAGCTCGGCGACCGACAGCGGGTCCATCCACTTGAGGCTTTCGATGCCCGATACGTCGCCGCCCTGCAGGATCCGGTCGATCAGCAGCGAGGCCTTGTCTTCGCCCAGCGCGCGCTTGAGCACCGAGCGCACATAGTCGCTCGCGTCGTTGACCAGCAGGCTCTGCGCGCCGGCATCGTCGTGGAAGCGGTTGATGACGAAGTCCACCTTCTCGCGCGACACGCCGCGCATGCGCGCAATCGTCTCGCCGAGCTTTTGCACTTCCTTGGGCGTCAGGTGTTTGAACACTTCTGCCGCTTCTTCCTCGCCAAGCGACATCAACAAGATGGCGGCGTCGTTCAGGCCTCGATCATCCATGGGAATTCATCCGTCCAAATGCGGGATCAGCTTTCGCCGTTGACCCAGGTTTTCACAATGTTCGCCACGGCGATCGGGTTCTGCTTGGTCAGCTGGCGGGCCTGCTCCAGGCGCAGCTGGCTGTCGGTGGGCTGCAGCTCGGTGGCGGGCGCGGCCAGGGCCGGGCGTTCGGGGTCCTCGGCTTCGAGGGCCTCGAACTGCGGGCTGCGCACTTCGGGCGCGCGGCTCTTGAGCAGCGGCCGCACCAGGCCCAGGATCAGGATCGCGCCAAACAGCGCCAGGCCCAGCGGCCAAGCCAGCGTGCGCGCCAGCTCGATGGTCTCGGGTTGCTTCCACAGCGGCAGCACCACCGGCGGCGTGCTGTCGTCGCGGAACGGGGCGTTCATCAGGTTGACCGAGTCGCCGCGCTCCTGGCTGAAGCCGATGGTCTCGCGCACCAGCGCCAGCATGCTGGCCTGCTGCTCGGCGCTCATCGCCTGGGGCACCGCCGCCTGGCCGGCCTGGGCCACGCCCGGCTGGTAATTCACCACGACGGCGGCCGTGAGGCGCTTGATCGCGCCGCTGCTGCCGCGCGTCACGCGCACCGTCTTGTCGACTTCGTAGTTGGTCAGCGATTCGCGCTTGCCGCCGGGCGTGGCGCCCTGGCCATTGGCCGCGACCGGCGCCGGGTTGGCGCCGTTGATCGGCGCCGTGGCGGCGACCATCGGCTGGTTGCTGGTCGCGCCGGGCACGCCCGTGGGCTGCGCGGGCTGCTGCGCGCCGCTGCTCTCCACGACCTGCTGGCTGCGGATCGCGCTGTTCTCGGGCGTCTGGTTGGGGCGGTGCTGCTCGGAGGTCGACTCGGTCTGGCTGAAATCCATGTCGGCCGTGACCTGGGCGCGCACATTGTCCTTGCCGACCACGGGCTCGAGGATGTCCAGGATGCGGCGCGTGTACTGCTGCTCGAGCTGCTGGGTGTACATCAGCTTCTGCACGTCGACTGCATTGCCGTTGCCATCGGGCGACTGCGACAGCAGCTTGCCGGTGTCGTCGAGGATGCTCACGGCCGAGGGCTGGAGTTCGGGCACGCTCGAGGCGACGAGGTGCACGATGCCGGCGATCTGCGCGCGGTCCAGGAAGCGCCCGGGGTGCAGCGTCACCAGCACCGAGGCCGAGGGCTTTTGCTGTTCGCGGAAAAATCCGTTCTGGTTGGGCAGCGCGAGGTGCACGCGCGCGGTCTGCACCGAGGCCAGCGCCTGGATCGAGCGCGTGAGCTCGCCTTCGAGGCCGCGCTGGAAGTTCAGGCGTTCCTGGAACTGGGTGATGCCGAAGCGGCTGGTTTCCATCAGCTCGAAGCCCGTGACCGAACCCTTGGGCAGGCCCTGGGTGGCGAGCTTGAGGCGCACGTCGTGCACGCGGTCGGCGGGAATCAGGATCGCGCCGCCGCCTTCGGCGTACTGGTAGGGCACGTTGAGCGTGGTGAGCTGCGCGACGATCGCGCCGCCGTCCTTGTCGCTCAGGTTCGAGAACAGCACCTTGTAGTCGGGCTGGCGATTGAACATCACCGCCGCGACCAGGCCGATCGCCACCAGTGCGGCAACGGCGCCCAGGCGCAGGCGCTGGCCTCGATCGAGCGAGGACAGCCGCTGCGACCACGAAGGGCTGGCGGAAGGGAGGGCGACGGGGATTTCAGCGACTGCGGACATCTTGGTTCCAAATTGGTGAGGCCCCACAGGGAGCCTGACGTGGGGCCGATTATTCGGAATTCGGGCCGACACGTTCGGCCGATAAGGCGCGCCTTTGGGCATCTATTTCGCGAGATGGATGTCGGCGGACCGCCTACGATTCAGCCCATCTCACAAACTCCCCTGGGATTTGTCATGGACCTCCGCATCAATACCTCAATTCCTTCCCTCTCCGGCGCCGACCTGGCGCGCCGCGTTGCCGCAACGCCCACCTCCACGCGAGAGGTCGACGGCGGCTTCACGCAGGCCCTCAAGGGGGCCCTGCAGTCGGTCAGCGCCGCGCAGGAACACTCGGGCAACCTGCAGCGCGAAGTGCAGCTGGAAAACCCGGCCGTGAGCCTGGAGGAGACGATGATCGCGATCCAGAAGGCGCAGATCGGCTTCCAGGCCTCGCTGCATGTGCGCAACCGGCTGGTGCAGGCTTATACGGATGTGATGAACATGCAGGTGTGATCACCTGCGCGCGTTGCGCGTTTGCAAGTCTTGAGAACCGCTGGCGTTGCTGGCGGTTTTTTTGCGTCTAGGGCCACGATGGGCCTCATGCAGGCGCATAAAAAAACCCACGGTCGTGAGAGCGTGGGTTTTTTCACGGGTGGAGGCCGTCAGCCCCCATGGGATCAGTGCAGCACCTGCGGCTGCCCATCGAACATATGTTCGACCTGCGCGAGCCAGGGCTCGGCCAGCGTGCGGATCATCGCGTCGTTGCGCAGGATGCGCTGCATGATGCGCGCCTTCTCGCGGCGCTGGTCGGGCAGCAGTTCCTGCTCTTGCGACTGGAAGCGCAGCTGCTCGATCAGCACGGCGCACGCGCCTTCATAGCGCGCCACGCCTTCCCAGTCCTTGCCCTTGGCCGCTTCGAGCATCTTGAGGCTGCTGTCTTCTATGGCTTTGTAGTAATCGATCAATTGCGTCCCCATTTTCAGTTACCTCCGCCGCCTGCTGCCCCCTGCGACTGACCCATTTCCTTCCAGCCGAGGGCGACCGGCTCGATCAGAGCCACCACTTCCTCGACCAGAGCCAGGTCACTGCGCAGATTGGCCAGCGTGAGCCGAGCAATGCAATAGTCATAGAGCGTGCTCAGGTTCGCGGCCAGTTCGCCGCCCTGCACCGGGTTGAGCCCGCCCTTGAGTCCTTCTTCCAGAATGCGCACCGCCTTGCCGATGTGCATTCCCTTGTTCTCTGTCTCCCCCCGCTGCAGCGCGCCGCGCGCGCCATGCAGTGACTGCTGCAGGCCGTCAAACAGCATCTGCACCAGTTGATGGGGCGTTGCGCCATCAATGCCGGATTGCACGCCAATTTGCCGATACGCATTGGCAGCACGGGAACTTACGGGGGTATACATGACTGGCATCCTTGTGAACTACTTGCCTTTGTTTTCGGCAGGTGTCCTCCAAAATCAAGCGAAATTTCAAAAAAAATTTGCGTGTGCCGATCCGTACACCCAAACCACTAGAACGGCGTGCGCCGCGGCGCATCAGTTCGTGGACTTGTTCCAGGATGCGATCTGCTGCGTCACATAGCTGTCCAGCGCGTTCAGCGAGGCCATCTTCACGTCCAGCGCGGTGTATTGCGCGAGCAGCCGGCTCTCGAGCGTCGCGGCGCGGGCCGTGACCTTGTCTTGGTCGGTGCCATTGCGCTTGAGCGAGCTCTCGAGCGAATCGGTCTTGGTGTTGAGCGTGCCCTCGAAGGACAGCAGGCCGTCGGTGAAGGCCTTGAAGTTCACGGCAATGCCGCCGCCCGCGCCGAGGCTGTCGGCCTTGGTCGCAAACACGCTCTTGAGCGCGTCGATGTCGGTCAGCGCCTTGGTCAGGTCGGTGTCGTTGACGGCCAGGTTGCCGCCCTGCTGCATCTGGATGCCGATGTCCGACAGGCGCGTGAAGGCCGTGCCGCTCTTGGCGACCCCCATGGTCAGCATGCGCAGCGCATTCTGGATGCTCACCGTGGTGCCGTCGCCCTGGAGCAGGCCGGTGACGCCGGTTTCTGCGTCGTATTTGGTCGTCGCGCTCATCTTGTCGTTGAGCGCGTTGTAGGCGTCGACAAAGGCCTGGATGCTGTCCTTCATCGACTTCGTATCGGACGAGACCGTGACCAGCGCCGGCGAGGTCGAGACCGCCGAGACCGTCAGCGACATGCCGGGCAGCGCCTCGGCAAAGGTGTTGCTGGTCGACTCGACCGCCACGCCGTTGAGGTCGATCTTCGCGTTCTGCGCGGCCTGCGAGACGGTGTAGTAGCCGGCTTCGTTCTTGCCGATGCTGTTGAGGATGCCGGGCGCATCGGGGTCGGCGGCGGTGGCCTTGACCGCGAACGAGGCATCGGTGCCGGTGCTCTTGGAGCGCAGCATCAGGCGCTGCGTGCCGTCGGCGTTGGTGATCACCGTGGCCTGGACCCCGCTGTTGGCATTGTTGACGGCCGTGGCCAGCGTGGTCAGGGTGTCCGAAGCCGTCACGTCGACGGCAAAGTCCTTGCCGCCCACGGTGAGCGTGAAGGTGCCCGCGCCGAGCTTGGCGTCCTTGGCGAAGCCCTTGTCGGCCGCGGCGTTGCCGATGACCGAGGTCTGCGACTGCGCGAGCTGCTTGACCTGCACGCTGTACGAGCCCGGCTGGGCAATGCCCGTCATGGCACCCGTGACGGTGGTGCTGCTCGAGGCGATGTTCACGCCGTTCCAGGCGCTGTCGCGCGAGAGCTTGGCGCTCGCGGTGTTCAGGGTGTCCGTCAGCGACTTGATCTCGGCATAGGTCGAGATCTTCGAGCTGATCGTTTCGGCGCGCGTTTCGAGCGTCTTCAGCGGCGCCTTCTCGAGCTCGACCAACTGCGTGACGATCTTGTCCACATCCAGACCACTGCCAATACCGACCGATGTAATAGCCATCACCGCACTCCTGCGCGAAAGCCCGTCATCAGGCTTTCACAAAAATTTTCATTGCAGGCATTCTTTCAAAGAACGCGCCGATTGAAAGCGTGAAAAGAGCCGTCCAGCGGGCCTTGTAGGGGGGTTGGGCTGGGGGGATGCCAGGGTTATCGGCAATTGGGCGGGGATCTTGAGGGGTGGGAATGCAAAAAAGCCCTGAACTGGGGAAAGTTCAGGGCTTTTCTTGGAGGGCTGGCCGTTTACCCTTCTACCGGGCCGCGCAGGCAGGCTCAGGGCGAACGGTTTTTTCAGCGCAGCAGCGACAGCACGCTCTGTGGCAGCTGGTTGGCCTGGGCCACCATGGCCGTGCCGGCCTGCTGCAGGATCTGCGCCTTCGACAGGTTCGCGGTTTCGACGGCGAAGTCGGCGTCGGTGATGCGGCCCTTGGCGGCCGAGATGTTCTCGTTCTGGATGTCGATGTTCTCGACGGTCTTCTCGAAACGGGTCTGCAGCGCGCCCAGGTCGCCGCGCGCGGAGTTGACCTGGTCGATCGCGTCATCGACCTTTTGCAGGGCTTCCCAGGCGCCGGACTGCGTGGCCACGGACAGCGCGGAGATGCCGCCGGTCTGCACGGTGGCCGTCGTCGCGGCCGCGCCGGTGATGCCCGCTGCCGCCGCGGTGTTCACCGCGACCGTGAAATCGCCTTCGCTCTTGAACTTCAGCGTCTGCGTGCCGGCTGCATCCTTTTCCAGGAAAGCCGTCACGCCCGTGTCCGCGGTCTTGGCGTTGATCGCCGCCACGGTCTGGCCCAGGCGCTCGTCGGCGGTATCCGCGGCGCCGACGGAAATGTTCACCGCACCGGTTTTGCCGGTGACGGTCACGACGTTGGTCGCTGCGGTCAGCACGGTGGCAGCGGCAATGCCGCCGCTGGCGGCCGCGTACTTGGCGGCGCCCAGGCCGCCGGCGGTGGCCTTGGTCAGCGAACCGACGGTGATGTTGTCGCCGGCGTTGGCGCCCACCTGGAACATCGCGCCCGAGAACGAGCCGTCGAGCAGCTTCTTGCCGTTGAATTCGGTGGTCTTGGCGACGCGGTCGATTTCCGCGACCATCTGGTCGACTTCGGATTGCATCGCTTCGCGGTCGCTGGTGCTGTTGGTGGCGTTGCTCGACTGCACGGCGAGTTCACGCACGCGCTGCAGCATGTCGCCGACCTTGCCCAGCGCGCCTTCGGCGGTCTGGGCCAGCGAGATGCCATCGTTGGCATTGCGCGCGGCGACCGTCAGGCCCTTGGTCTGGGCGCCCATGCGCTCGGAAATGGCCAGGCCGGCCGCATCGTCCTTGGCGCTGTTGACGCGCAGGCCCGACGACAGGCGCTGCATCGAGGTGCTCAGCGAGCTGCCCGACAGGCCCAGATTGCGCTGGGCGTTGATCGACGCCACATTGGTGTTGATGGTCATTGCCATGGGGATCTACCTTGTGAAAAACGGAAGATCTCCGGCGCCCTGCGGCGCCGGAGACAAAGGGCTCAGCGCAGCAGCGACAGCACGCTCTGCGGCAGCTGGTTGGCCTGGGCAACCATCGCGGTGCCGGCCTGCTGCAGGATCTGCGCCTTCGACAGGTTCGCGGTTTCGACGGCGAAATCGGCGTCTGTGATGCGGCCCTTGGCAGCCGAGATGTTTTCGTTCTGGATGTCGATGTTCTCGACGGTCTTCTCGAAGCGGGTCTGCAGTGCGCCCAGGTCGCCACGCGCGGAGTTGATCTGGTCGAGCGCGTTGTCGACCTGCTGCAGCGCCTTCCAGGCACCGGCCTGCGAGGAGACCGAAACGTTGTTCAGCGTATCGCCCGCACCGGCGGTCAGTGCCACGGCGCCCGCGGCAAAACCCATCGAAGCGACGGTGCCGCCCGCGGTGGCTGCAAAGGTGGCAGAGGCCACGGCCGCGCCGCTCTTGTTGGCTTCGGAATACAGCGCGATCGAGCCGTCGTCGTTCTTGAACGCCGTCATGCCGGTGTCGGCGGTCTTGGCGTTGATGGCCGCGATCACCTGGCCCGTGCGCTCTTCGGTGCTCGAAGCGGCAGCGATATCGCCCAGCGCGATGGCCGAGCCGCCGGCCATGGTCACGGTCAGGCCGGTCACGGCAATGGCTGCGCCTGCGGTCGTGATCGTGCCCGAGTTGGCCGACTTCGAGAAGGTCAGCTCGCCCATGCCGGCGGCCGTGGCCTTGGTGATCGAGCCCACGGTGATGTTGTCGCCGGCGTTGGCGCCGACCTGGAACATCGCGCCCGAGAACGAGCCGTCGAGCAGCTTCTTGCCGTTGAATTCGGTGGTCTTGGCGACGCGGTCGATTTCCGACACCAGCTGCGTCACTTCGGACTGCATCGCATCGCGGTCGCTCTGGCTGTTGGTGGCGTTGCTCGACTGCACGGCGAGTTCACGCACGCGCTGCAGCATGTCGCCGACCTTGCCCAGCGCGCCTTCGGCGGTCTGCGCCAGCGAGATGCCATCGTTGGCATTGCGCGCGGCGACCGTGAGGCCCTTGGTCTGGGCGCCCATGCGCTCGGAGATCGCGAGGCCGGCCGCATCGTCCTTGGCGCTGTTGACGCGCAGGCCCGAAGACAGGCGCTGCATGGACGTGCTCAGCGAGCTGCCCGACAGGCTCAGATTGCGCTGGGCGTTGATCGACGCCACATTGGTATTGATGGTCATTGCCATGGGGATCTACCTTATGAAAAATGGAAGATCTCCAGCGCCCTGCGGGCACCGGAGACAAAGGGCTTAGCGCAGCAGCGACAGCACGCCCTGCGGCAGCTGGTTGGCCTGGGCGACCATCGCGGTGCCGGCCTGCTGCAGGATCTGGGCCTTCGACAGGTTCGCGGTCTCGACGGCGAAATCGGCGTCGGTGATGCGGCCCTTGGCGGCCGAGATGTTCTCGTTCTGGATGTCGATGTTCTCGACGGTCTTCTCGAAACGCGTCTGCAGCGCACCCAGATCGCCACGCGCGGAGTTGACCTGGTCAATCGCGCTGTCGACCTGCTTGAGCGCCTTCCAGGCACCCGACTGCGAGCTCACGTCGATGCCTTCGATGCCCTTTTGGTTGGCGGTGGCAGTGCCGTTGGCGGCAATCGCCAGGCCCGCCGTCGTCACGCCCGTGGTGGCGGCGGTGAAGCCGGCAAACGCCACGGCTTGCGACGAACCGTTGGCATTCACGTTGTCCGACATGACTTCGACGGTGAAGGCCTTGGTGCTCGCGTCCTGCTTCAGGAAGGCGGTGACACCGGTGTCGGCGGTCTTGGCATTGATGGCCGCGACCACCTGGCCCATGCGCTCTTCGGCCGAGCTGGCTTTGTCCAGCGCGCCCAGATTGACGGCCGTGCCGCCGTTGACGGCAATGGTCAGGGTGTTGGTGGCCACCGCGTCCAGGGTGTTGAGCACGGCCGCACCGGCGGTGGCGGACTCGGACTTCGTCGCGTAGGAGATGCTGCTCAGGCCCTTGGCCGAGGCGTTGGACAGGCTGCCCAGCGTGATGTTGTCGCCGGCATTGGCACCGACCTGGAACATCGCACCCGCGAACGAGCCGTCGAGCAGCTTCTTGCCGTTGAATTCGGTGGTCTTGGCGACGCGGTCGATTTCCGCAACCATCTGGTTGACTTCGGACTGCATCGCTTCGCGGTCGCTGGTGCTGTTGGTGGCGTTGCTCGACTGCACGGCGAGTTCACGCACGCGCTGCAGCATGTCGCCCACCTTGCCCAGCGCGCCTTCGGCGGTCTGCGCCAGCGAGATGCCGTCGTTGGCATTGCGCGCGGCGACCGTCAGGCCCTTGGTCTGGGCGCTCATGCGTTCGGAGATGGCCAGGCCGGCCGCATCGTCCTTGGCGCTGTTGACGCGCAGGCCCGACGACAGGCGCTGCATCGACGTGCTCAGCGAATTGCCCGACAGGCTCAGGTTGCGCTGGGCGTTGATCGACGCCACATTGGTGTTGATGGTCATTGCCATGGGATCTACCTCTTGATGAACAGGGGTTGCCCCGATGCCGCTGCGGGCACCGGGAAACAAAGGGGTTTAGCGCAGCAGCGACAGCACGCTTTGCGGCAGCTGGTTGGCCTGGGCGACCATCGCGGTGCCGGCCTGCTGCAGGATCTGGGCCTTGGACAGGTTGGCGGTTTCGACGGCGAAATCGGCGTCGGTGATGCGGCCCCGGGCGGCGGAAATGTTCTCGTTCTGGATATCGATGTTCTCGACCGACTTCTCGAAACGGGTCTGCAGCGCGCCCAGGTCGGCACGCGCCGAGTTGACCTGGTCGATGGCGCTGTCGACGCGCTTGAGCGCGTCCCAGGCGCCGGCCTGGGTGGTGACGCTCATGCTGGCGATACCCTTCTGGTCGGCCGCGGCGACGGCGGTCCAGTCGGCGGCGTCGATGCTGGCCGTGGCCATGCCGGTCTTGGCGGGATCGTTGCCGCCGATCGTCACGGTCTGGGGCACGCCCGCGGCCGTGAGCTTCTCGGAGCGCAGCGACATCGTGCCGGCCTTGGCATCGAGGAAGGCGGTCACGCCGGTGTCGGCGGTCTTGGCGTTGATCGCAGCGGCCAGCTGGCCCATGCGCTCTTCCTTGGACGAGGCGGCGGGGATGCTGCCCAGTTCGACCTTGGCGCCGCTGCCGACGGTGATCGACAGGGGACCGGCCGTCGCGGCGGTGGCGGCATTGGTGGCAGCGGTTTGCAGGGGACCGCCCGTTGCGTCCGAATTGGTGCCGCCACCCGCGATGTGGGCCGCGAGCGCCGCATCGGCGCTCGTCTTGGCGGAATCCAGATCCGCCTGGTTCAGCATCGGCTTGTCGAAATCCGTGGGATTCAGGGTCAGCTCGAGCTGGTTGTAATTCACGCTCGACAGGCTGCCCGCCGCGGCATTGGTGATGCCGGACACGGTGATGTTGTCGCCGGCATTGGCGCCGACCTGGAACATCGCACCGGCAAACGAGCCGTCGAGGATCTTCTGGCCGTTGAAGGAGGTGGTCTTGGCGACGCGGTCGATTTCCGACACCAGCTGCGTGACTTCGGACTGCAGCGCTTCGCGGTCGGAAGTGCTGTTGGTCGCGTTGCTCGACTGCACTGCGAGTTCACGCACGCGCTGCAGCATGTCGCCGACCTTGCCCAATGCGCCTTCGGCGGTCTGCGCCAGCGAGATGCCGTCGTTGGCATTGCGCGCAGCCACCGTCAGGCCACCGCTTTGCGCCTTCATGCGCTCGGAGATCGCCAGACCGGCCGCATCGTCCTTGGCGCTGTTGACGCGTAGGCCCGAAGACAGGCGCTGCATCGACGTGCTCAGCGAGCTGCCCGACAGGCTCAGGTTGCGCTGGGCGTTGATCGACGCCACATTGGTGTTTATGGTCATTGCCATGCTGTATCTACTCCTAAGATGCGATTGCGTTCAGCGCTAAGGCCGCGCCGGCGACATGCCTTGATTTCATTGCGGCGCTGATTGCGGCCACTGAGTTCTATATCGGTTGCTCAGAGGGAAGGCTTGAGGCTTATTTATGGTGATCCGCCTCGAAAATGAAGCTTTTTGACGGGCGTGAAGCGCTTCGACAGGCTCAGCGCGAACGGCCGGGCCGCCGGGCCGCTGCCAGCGCGAGGCGCCCATGAAAAAAGCCTTGCACGCACACAGCGCAGCAAGGCTTTTCGCAAGGGGTGCGGCCGGGCCGCAGCGCTTAGCGCAGCAGCGACAGCACGCTTTGCGGCAGCTGGTTGGCCTGGGCGACCATCGCGGTGCCGGCTTGCTGCAGGATCTGCGCCTTCGACAGGTTCGCGGTTTCGACGGCGAAGTCGGCGTCGGTGATGCGGCCGCTCGCGGCCTTGATGTTCTCGTTCTGGATGTCGATGTTCTCGACCGACTTCTCGAAGCGGGTCTGCAGCGCGCCCAGATCGGCACGCGCGGAGTTCACGTTGTCGATCGCGCTGTCGACCTTCTTGAGCGCCAGCCAGGCATCGGACTGGGTGGACACGGAAATGCTGTCGATGCCCTTGGCGGCGGCGTTGCCCGCGGCGTTGTCGGCCACGGCGGTGGTGTTGGCCACGGCCACCAGGCCGGTACTCGTCGCACCCCAGCCCGCGCCCGCCAGGGTCACGCCCTGGGTTGCGTTGTCGCTGCGCAGAATGAAGTTGCCGTTTTCCACGAAGGCCGTGACGCCGGTGTCGGCGGTTTTCGCATTGATTGCCGCGACGACCTGGCCGGTGCGCTCCTGGGCGCTGCTCGCGGCTTCGAGGCCGCCGATGTCGACGCCGTTGACCGTGAGGCTGCCGGCGGCAATGGCGCTGTCGTAACCGGCCACTGCCGGGCCCGTCGTGGCCTTCACGATGGTGCTGGTGGCCACGCTGGTCGAGTAGTACTTCACGTTGGCCAGATCCGCCGTCTTGGCATTGCCGATGCCGCTCACGGTGATGTTGTCGCCGGCGCTGGCGCCGACCTGGAACACGCCGCCGGCAAAGGAGCCGTCGAGGATCTTGGTGCCGTTGAAGGTCGTGGTCTTGGCGACGCGGTCGATTTCCGCGACCAGCTGCATGACTTCGGACTGCAGCGCTTCGCGGTCGCTGCTGCTGTTGGTGGCATTGCTCGACTGCACGGCCAGTTCACGCACGCGCTGCAGCATGTCACCGACCTTGCCCAGCGCGCCTTCGGCGGTCTGCGCCAGCGAGATACCGTCGTTGGCGTTGCGTGCGGCGACGGTGAGGCCACCGCTTTGCGCCTTCATGCGCTCGGAGATCGCCAGGCCCGCGGCATCGTCCTTGGCGCTGTTGACGCGCAGGCCCGAGGACAGGCGCTGCATCGAGGTGCTCAGCGAATTGCCCGAAAGGCTCAGATTGCGCTGGGCGTTGATCGATGCGACGTTGGTATTGATGGTCATTGCCATGGGGTCTGCTCCTGGATGCGGTTGCGTTCAACATTCAGCACGGGGGCCCCATGCATGCCGGGCCTGGCGCTGTACTCGGTGGCGGGATCGATCCCGGCCTGTGAATGATGTTTCGGACGCTTTGGCGCGGGCTTGAGGACTTTTTTGCGGTGCCTGGCAAAAAAGCCCGGCGCCAATGCAAAAAAGCCTTGCAGCACCAGGCCTGCAAGGCTTTTTTCCACGGCGGGCCCGCGGGCCCCGCGCCTTACTTCAGCAGCGACAGCACGCTTTGCGGCAGCTGGTTGGCCTGGGCGACCATCGCGGTGCCGGCCTGCTGCAGGATCTGGGCCTTCGACAGGTTGGCGGTTTCGACGGCGAAGTCGGCGTCGGTGATGCGGCCCCGGGCGGCGGAGATGTTCTCGTTCTGGATGTCGATGTTCTCGACCGACTTCTCGAAACGCGTTTGCAGTGCGCCCAGGTCGGCACGGGCCGAGTTCACCTGGTTGATCGATTGGTCGATCTTCTCCAGCGCCACCCAGGCGCCGGCCTGGGTCGAGATGTCGAGCTGGTCCAGACCCTTGGTGTCGGTGCTGGCGGCGGTCGTGGTCACGGCGGCGGCCAGGCCCAGGCCGGTCTTGGCGGCGGTGGTGCCGGCCGTCGTCAGGGCCGCGCCGGCCACTGCCTGCGCCGCATCCTGGTTCGACAGCAGCTTGACGCTGTAGCCGGTGGCGGTTTCCGACAGGAAGGCGGTCACGCCGGTGTCGGCGGTCTTCGCGTTGATCGCCGACACCAGCTGGCCGGCGCGCTCCGAAGCGCTGCCCGCGGCGGCCAGGTCGTCAAGGTTCGTGCCGCCGATCGACAGGCCGGTCACGGCCGCGGCGAAGTCGAGCTTGTCGGTGTCCATGGCCAGGGTGGCTTCGAAGTAGTCGACCTTGCCCATGCTGGTCACCTTGGCGTTGGCGATGCCGCCCACGGTGATGTTGTCGCCGGCATTCGCGCCGACCTGGAACACGCCGCCGGCAAACGAGCCGTCGAGGATCTTGGTGCCGTTGAAGGTCGTGGTCTTGGCGACGCGGTCGATTTCGGCGGACAGCTGGCTGACTTCCGATTGCAGGGCTTCGCGGTCCGACTTGCTGTTGGTGGCGTTGCTCGACTGCACGGCCAGTTCACGCATGCGCTGGAGCATGTCGCCGACCTTGCCCAATGCGCCTTCGGCGGTCTGCGCCAGCGAGATGCCGTCGTTGGCGTTGCGCGCTGCGACCGTCAGGCCGCCGCTTTGCGCCTTCATGCGCTCGGAGATCGCCAGGCCCGCGGCATCGTCCTTGGCGCTGTTGACGCGCAGGCCCGAGGACAGGCGCTGCATCGAGGTGCTCAGGGAGTTGCCCGACAGGCTCAGGTTGCGCTGTGCGTTGATCGAAGCCACATTGGTGTTGATGGTCATTGCCATGGTGTCTGTCCTTTTAACCGAGCCTGCCGTTGATTCCTCGGCGCCGGAGTGTTCCGTTCGCCGCCTATGCATGGGTTATCGGAGGCGGCGGCAAAAGCTTGAGGGCTTTCGCGGCATTTTTTTTCCCCGGCGCCGCGCGCCCTTGCCTGCGAAGCCGCGAGATGGCCGGTTTTCCGGGTTTTTATCGCCGCGCTGCTTTGGGGAGAACCGGGAAGAATCCTTCCTATCGCTAGGGCTGCCTGTCGCAACCGAGTCCGCAAGGCTTTTTGTAGCGATGCCACCTTGCCTCTTTTTAGGGACCCCGTCATGGCCGCAACTATCAACACCAACATTGCTTCTATCAATGCGCAGCGCAACCTAAGCCTCTCGGCCAACTCGCTCGCGACGTCCATGCAGCGCCTGTCCTCGGGCCTGCGCGTCAACAGCGCCAAGGACGACGCGGCCGGCCTGGCCATCTCCGAACGCATGAACACCCAGGTCAAGGGCCTGACGGTGGCCGCGCGCAACGCCAACGACGGCATCTCGCTGGCGCAGACCGCTGAAGGCGCGCTGGGCAAGGTGGGCGACATGCTCCAGCGCATGCGTGAACTGGCGGTGCAGGCGAGCAACGCGACCAACAGCAAGTCGGACCGCACCGCGCTGCAGGCCGAGATGACCCAGCTGGGCGCCGAAATCGACCGCGTTGCCAAGCAGACCAATTTCAACGGCCAGAAGATCCTCGACGGCTCGTTTGCCGGCGCGGTGTTCCAGGTCGGCGCGAACTCGGGCGACAACGTCACACTGGGCGCGCTGGCCGATACGCGTTCGAGCAAGATCTCGACCATCAACTACGGCACCACGACGCTGAGCTTCGACATCAGCGACTCGCCCGTGCAGGCCATTGCCAACGCGGCCCAGGATGTGCCCGCCGGCACGCTGAAGCTGCAGGTCGGCAGCCAGGTGATCGAGCTCGAAGCCCTGCCCGGCGCCAACAGCAGCCTCGAGCGCCTGGGCCAGGCGATCACGGCAATCAACAACAAGTCGGCGGACTCGGGCGTGACCGCCTACATGAGCCTCAAGCCCGGCACCAGCGAATACGCGATCAATTTCGTGTCGGAGCAGCTCGACGGCAACAACCAGCCGCGCGCCGTGTCGTTCATCGGCTTCAATGAAGCCACCACCGGCATCGGCCAGCCCACGGGCAGCACCAGCACGATCCTGACGACCGAGGCGGGCGTGAGCACGGCGCTGGGCGCGCTGCCGGGCATTGCCACCGCGGACATCGCCGCCGACCGCGCCAAGTTCGCCGCCGTGGCCACCGCCATGGGCGACCCAGCCGCCACCACGACGCCCAAGGTCAGCAAGGCCACCGAACCGCTGGCTTCGGCGCTGACCGCGTACAGCAACGCGCTCACGGCCGCCGTGGTGCCGGGCTCGGCCCCCGCGAAGCTGGACCTCGCCGCCGCCAACCGGGCCCTGGGCGTGCTGCAAAGCGCCTATGCGACGAACATCTCCGACCTGAACGCCGTGACCAACGATGGCCTGGGCCTGGCCACCGCCGCCGCCCAGACCGACGAGCGCGGCCTCGACAACATCGACATCACGACCCAGCAGGGCGCGTGGGTGGCGCTCAAGAAGATCGACAGCGCGATCGACCAGATCAACGGCGCGCGCGCCACGCTGGGCGCGATGCAAAGCCGCTTCGAGACCGCCGTGAGCAACATCGACATCCAGGTCGAGAACCTCTCGGCCGCGCGCGGACGCATCGTCGATGCCGACTTCGCGCAGGAAACCGCCAACCTGTCGCGCACGCAGATCCTGCAGCAGGCCGGCACGGCGATGGTGGCCCAGGCCAACCAGATCCCGCAGCAGGTGCTGCAGCTGCTGCAAAGCTGAGATCCGCGGATTCCCTGCCATGCCTGTCGCCGTGTCTCCATTGCGGCCGGCATGCCCCCGGGTTCATCGGCAGGCGCGCGGCTTGGGCTGCGCGCCTTTTTCCATGGCGACGGCGCGCGGCAGAGCCAGCAAACAGCGCCGCTTTGGCGGCGTTTTTCGAATGTTGGCCCCCCCTGCCCTTTGACACAATCCTCCCATGCTTGTCATTCTTGGTTTCATCATCGCCTTCGGCTGCGTATTCGGCACCTACGTGCTGCACGGCGGCAACATCGGCGTCGTCGCGAAGGCCCTGCCCTTTGAAATGCTCACCATCGGCGGGGCGGCGCTCGGGGCGTTCATCATCGCCAACCAGCCCAAGGTGATCAAGGCGACGGTGCGCGCGCTGCCCGCGGCGTTCAAGTCCTCCAAATACAACAAGGCGCGCTTTCTCGAGCTGATGGCGCTGCTCTATGAAATCCTGCAGAAGGCGCGCAAGGAAGGTCTGATGTCGGTGGAATCCGATGTCGAGGCACCGCTCGAGTCGCCGATCTTCTCCAAGTACCCGAACGTGGTGAACGACGTGCATGTGATGGAGTTCCTCACCGACTACCTGCGCATGATGGTCTCGGGCAACCTCAATTCGCACGAGATCGAGGCGCTGATGGACAGCGAGATCGAGACCCACCACAACGAATCGCACGCCCCGATCGCGGCGCTGGGCCGCATGGCCGGCGGGCTGCCGGCGTTCGGGATCGTCGCGGCGGTGCTGGGCGTTGTGAACACCATGGGCTCGGTGGGCCAGCCGCCGGCGGTGCTCGGCGCGATGATCGGGTCGGCACTGGTCGGCACCTTCCTCGGGATCTTGCTGGCCTATGCCGTGGTCGAGCCGATCGCCGGCCTGATCGAGCAGCAGACGCAGGACGCGGCCAAGGAATTCGAATGCATCAAGACCACGCTGCTGGCGAGCATGCAGGGCTACAACCCCTCGACGGCCATTGAATTCGGCCGCAAGGTGCTGTTCTCCACCGAGCGCCCGGGCTTCCTGGAACTCGAGAACCACGTCAAGGGCAAGACCTAATTCCTGCGCACCATGGCCGACAAGAAACTCCAACCCATCATCGTCAAGCGCATCAAGAAGGTCGCCCATGCCCCGCATGGCGGCGCCTGGAAGATCGCCTACGCCGACTTCATGACGGCCATGATGGCGTTCTTCCTGCTGATGTGGCTGCTGGGCTCGACCTCCAAGGGCGACCTGCAGGGCATTGCCAGCTACTTCAACGCGCCGCTCAAGGTCGCGATGCAGGGCGGCGACGGTTCGGGCAACAGCTCGAGCATCATTCCCGGCGGCGGCAACGACCTGACCAAGGTGCACGGCCAGGTGCGCCGCTCCGAGGCCAGCGAAGCGGCCGACCGCAAGCAGAGCCAGGAAGCGAAGCGTGCCGAGCGCGCGCGCCAGGACGCGACGCGCATCCAGGCGCTGCAGCTCAAGATCGAGAACCTGATTTCCAGCAACCCGAAGCTCAACGAATACCGCTCGCAGATCCGCGTGCTGGTCACGCCCGACGGCCTGCAGATCCAGATCGTCGACGAGCAGAACCGGCCGATGTTCGACAGCGGCAGCGCGATCGTCAAGCCCTACATGCAGGACATCCTGCGCGCCGTCGGCGCGGCGCTCGGCGAGACCGAGAACCGCATCAGCCTGTCGGGCCACACCGACGCCGCGCCCTATGGCAACGGCGACCGGGGCTACAGTAACTGGGAGCTCTCGGGCGACCGCGCCAATGCCTCGCGCCGCGAGCTGATCGGCGCGGGCATGCCGGCGGCCAAACTCGCGCGCGTCGTCGGCATGGCCGACAGCGATCTGCTCGAGCCCGAAAACCCGCGTGCGCCGCAGAATCGGCGCATTACCATCACCGTCCTGACCCGCGAAGCCGAAGAGCGGCTGCTGGGCAAAGAGCACAACGCTTTGCCCGCCGCGAAAAAGCAGGACAATCCCCCGGCTGGCACGCAATAGCATCCACTGGTCACGATTGCTGCCGAATATGTCTTCCTCTCCAGAGCACATCACGACCGAAAGGGTCTCACGTGGCTAATGCCTTGCGTTTTTTGATCGTCGACGACTTCTCCACCATGCGCCGCATCGTGCGCAATCTACTCAAGGAAAGCGGTTTCCCCGAAGCCGATGAGGCGGAAGACGGCGTCGTTGCGCTGCACAAGCTGCGCAACAGCAAGTTCGATTTCGTCGTCACCGACATCAACATGCCCAACATGAACGGCTTCCAGCTGCTCGCCGAAATCAAGGGCGACGAGAAGCTCAAGCACCTGCCGGTGCTGATGGTCACGGCCGAGGCGCGCAAGGAAGACATCGTGGCCGCGGCGCAAAACGGCGCGGCGGGCTACATCGTCAAGCCCTTCACCAAGGCCACGCTCGAAGAAAAGGTCGGCCTGATCCTGAAGAAGCTGGGGCTGTAACCCATGGACAGCAACACGCCCGCCGAGCCCGGCGAACTGCATCACAAGATCGGTGTGCTGACGCGTCAGCTGCACGATTCGCTCAATGAGCTGGGCTATGCAGACCGGTTGCGTGGCTCGATGGACGAACTGCCCGATGCGCAGAGCCGGCTGTCCTATATCGCCCGGCTCACGGGCGAGGCCGCCGAGAAGGTGCTCACCCGCGTCGAGCAGGCCAAGGCCCAGCAGGCCTATATCGCCAGCGAAACCCGGCGCATGGTCGCGGCGCTGATCGAGGACCCGGTCGCGGCCGTGGCCAAGGGCGACATCATGAACTTCCTGACCGACATGGAAGCCGTGACGCAGAAGGCCGACGAGCATCTGACCGAGATCATGATGGCGCAGGACTTCCACGACCTCACCGGCCAGGTGATCGGACGCGTGGTGAGCCTGGCGGCCACGCTCGAGGACCAGCTGGTGCAGATGCTGATCCAGACCGCGCCGCCCGGCGGCGTGCATCCCCCGGTGGTCACGCCCGTGGCGGCCGCCGCGGCAGTGGTGGCCGGGGGGGCCGAGAAGACGCCCGAGCCGCTCGCCGGTCCGGTGGTCGACCCGACACGCACGCAGGATGTGGTGACTTCGCAGTCGCAGGTGGATGATTTGTTAGCTAGTTTGGGGTTTTAGGGGTCGGGCCTTTTACTCTAGGACAGGCCGTCTACCCTTCGACAAGCTCAGGGCGAACGGTTTATGCCCATCGCTGGGCATATGGTCTTAAACGTTCGTCCTGAGCCTGTCGAAGGATGAACGGCCGGACCTCAAGCCAGCGCCACCCTCCCCCACCACGCCCAAACAGCGGCCTTTCGCCGCTTCTTTTCCCGCTTTAGCAAAAGCGCCCCCTGGCGACAATGACGCAGCCCCTCCGTCATACCCGCCATGGATTCCAGCCAAGACAAAAATCTCCCCGCCACCGAGCGCAAGTTGCAGAAAACGCGCAAGGACGGGCAAGGTGCGCGCTCGCGCGACCTCTCGCATCTCGCGATCCTGGGCATGGGCGCGGTGGCGATGCTGGTGGGCGCGCAGCCGCTCACCACCCACATGAAGCTGGCGTTCACCCAGCAGTTCTCCTTCGACGCCCAGACCGTGCAGACGCCGGCATTGATGCTCGAGCGCCTGATGCAGATGGGCACCGTGGGCCTGGCGGCCTGCGTCGTGTTCGCGCTGGCGACGATCTCGGCCGCGGTGATCAGCGGCATCCTGGCCGGCGGCTGGATCTTCAGCTTCACGCCGGTGATGCCCAAGTTCAGCCGGCTCAACCCGCTGTCGGGCTTCATGAACCTGTTTTCCAAGCAGCAGATGGTCACCGTCGTGAAGATGGTGCTCATGACCATCGTGCTGTCGTTCGTCGCCTGGAAGTACCTGTCCGGCAGCCTGCAGGACATGGCGCGCGTGATCAGCCAGCCTTCGCCGGTGGCGCTGGCCATGGTCGGCGAATGGCTGGCCGGCGGTGTCGCGCTGATGCTGGTCGTGGTGTTCCTGGTGGCGCTGGTCGATGTGCCGCTGCAGGCCTTCATGTTCAAGTCGCGCCTGAAGATGTCGCACCAGGAAGTCAAGCAGGAGCACAAGGAGTCCGAAGGCAACCCCGAGATCAAGGGCAAGCTGCGCCAGAAGCAGCGCGAGATCGCCAACCGCGCGAGCATCGGCGCCGTGCCCAAGGCCGATTTCGTGGTCATGAACCCGACCCATTACGCCGTGGCGCTGCGCTACGACGAAGCCAGCATGGATGCGCCCCAGGTCATTGCCAAGGGCACCGACCTGCTCGCGCAGAAGATCCGCGAAGTCGCCAACGCGCACGAGATCCCGGTGCTGCAGTCCCCGATGCTGGCGCGCGCGCTCTATGCGCACGCCGAGCTCGACCAGTCGATTCCCGCGCCGCTCTACACCGCGGTGGCCCAGGTGCTGGCCTACGTCTACCGCCTCAAGGCCGCGATGCGCGGCGAAGGCCAGATCCCGCCCTCGCTGGGCGAAATCCCGGTACCCCCTGAACTCGACCCGCACCAGCGCGTGGTCCCACAAGGCAGTGCGACATGAACACTTCGATGAAATCCCTGCAGGCGCTGGGAGGCAAGTACGGCGCGCTGGCCCAGGGCATCGCCGCCCCGCTGCTGGTGGTGGCGATCCTGGCGCTGATGGTGCTGCCGATCCCGCCGTGGCTGCTCGACACCTTCTTCACGCTCAACATCGCCGTCGCGCTGATGGTGATGATGGTCGCGGCCTACATGATCCGGCCGCTGGACTTCGCGGCCTTCCCGACGGTGCTGCTGCTGACGACGCTGATGCGCCTGTCGCTCAACGTCGCCTCGACGCGCGTGGTGCTGCTCGAGGGCCACACCGGCCCGGGCGCGGCCGGCGCGGTGATCGAGGCCTTCGGCCACTTCCTGATCGGCGGCAACTTCGCCGTCGGCCTGATCGTGTTCGCGATCCTCGTGGTGATCAACTTCGTCGTCGTCACCAAGGGCGCCGAGCGCATTGCCGAAGTCTCGGCGCGCTTCACGCTGGACGCGATGCCGGGCAAGCAGATGGCCGTGGACGCCGACCTGAACGCCGGCCTGATCGATGAGGCGGAAGCCAAGCGCCGCCGCGCCGAAGTCGGCGAGGAAGCCAACTTCTTCGGCTCGATGGACGGTGCCTCGAAGTTCGTGCGCGGCGATGCGATCGCCGGCATTCTGATCCTGGTGATCACGATCACCGGCGGCTTCATCATCGGCATGGCGCAGCACGGCCTCACGGCCGGCCAGGCCGCCGACAGCTACATCCTGCTGGCCGTCGGCGACGCGCTGGTCGCGCAGATTCCCGGCCTGCTGATCTCGGTGGCCGCGGCCATGGTGGTCTCGCGCGTGGGCAAGGGCGAGGACATGGGCCGGCAGATCGTCGACCAGCTGTTCATGTCGCCGCGCGTGCTCGGCGTCACCGGCGGCGTGCTGGCGATGCTGGGCATCATTCCGGGCATGCCCCACGTCGTGTTCCTGGGCATGGGCGGCGCGCTGATCTACGGCGCCTGGGTGCTGTCGAAACGCCAGCAGGCCGAAAAAGCCGCCAAGGCCGCGCCGGCCGCCGCGCAGCAGGCGCCGGCGGGCGACTCCGGCGAAGCCAGCTGGGACGACCTGCAGCCCGTCGACCTGCTGGGCCTGGAGCTGGGCTACCGCCTGATCGCGCTGGTCGACAAGAAGCGCCAGGGCGACCTGCTGACGCGCATCAAGGGCGTGCGCCGCAAGTTCGCGCAGGAAGTCGGCTTCCTGCCGCCGGCCGTGCATGTGCGCGACAACCTCGAGCTCAAGCCCAGCGCCTACCGCGTGACGCTGCGCGGCGTGAGCATCGCCGAGGGCGAGGCCTTCCCCGGCATGTTCCTGGCGATCAACCCCGGCGGCATCAGCACGCCGCTGATCGGCACCCCCACGACGGACCCGGCCTTCGGCCTGCCCGCGCACTGGATCGACGAGCGCCAGAAGGAAGCGGCACAAATGGCGGGTTTTACCGTCGTTGATTCAGAAACCGTGATGGCCACGCATTTGTCACACTTGATGCAAGTGCATGCGGCCAAGCTCCTGAGCCGCACGGAGACCCAGCAGCTCGTCGAACATGTCGCGCGCCAGGCTCCCAAGCTGATTGAAGAAGTGGTTCCAAAGATGGTGTCGATCTCAACGTTCCAGAAGGTGCTCCAGCTGCTGCTGGAAGACGCCGTGCATATCCGCGACATCCGCACCATCATCGAAACCCTGGCCGAGCATGCACCGCTGACCCAGGATCCCGTGGAACTGGCCCGCCGCCTGCGCATCGCGCTGTCGCCGGCCATCGTCCAGCAGATCTACGGCCCGACGCGCGAGTTGAACGTGATCGCCATCGAACCCGGCCTCGAGCGCCTGCTGGTGCAGGCGCTGGGCAACCCCGCGGCGCCGTCGCTGGACCCGGGCGTGGCCGAGATCCTCACGCAAAAAGCCGCCGATGTGGCGCAGAAACAAGAAGAGCTCGGAATGCCCGCCTGCCTGCTGGTGCCCGACTCGATCCGCAACGCCATTGCCCGACTGTTGAAGCGCGTGGCTCCCCGTCTGCAGGTGCTCTCGCACAGCGAGATTCCCGAGACGCACACCATCCGCATTGGCCCCATTCTTAAAGGTGCATCCGCATGAACATCCGCCGCTTTACCGCCCCCACCTCGCGCGAGGCCCTGGCCAAGGCGCGCATGGCCTTTGGCGATGGCACGCTGATCCTGTCGAACCGCGCCACGCCCGATGGCGTGGAAGTCACGGCCACGGCCGAGGACATGCTGGAAAAACTCGACGCGGGTGTCGCCACCAGCTCGCCGCTGCAAAGCGCGATCGAGAAGCGCGCCGCCGACGAGATCCGGGGCCTGCCCGCACGTGCGCGCACGCTGGCGGCGGCCGTCACGCAGGCCGCCTTGCCGGCCGCGTCGGCTCCTGCGCTCGCTGCCGCACCGGCCGTTGAAACCCCCTCCCCGCTGCGCCAGTCCGTCGAGGAAGACGCAGCCCAGCTGGCGATGAGCACGCTGTCGTTCCAGGACTATGTGCGCGAGCGCATGCTGCGCCGGCGCCACGAGTCGCTGCATGGCGACGGCGCGCCCGAACCCGAAGCCGCGCAAGAGCAGGAACACCTGCCGACCTTTGCGCAGCGCGCGCGCCAGCTCGACGAGCTGCGCCGCGAGCCCGTGCCCGCGCCCGCCGCCGGCGTCGCGCGCCACAACCCGCTGCGCGCGCAGCGCCCCTCCATCAGCCAGCCCGCGGCCCGCCCGCAGGCCGCGCCCGCTCCCGCGCCGCAGGTCATGATGGACGAGATCCAGTCGATGAAGGCGCTGATCGAGGACCGCTTCAACACCCTGGCCTGGCTCGGCCAGGCGCGCCAGAGCCCGCTGCAGTCGAATCTGATGCTCAAGCTGATCCGCGCCGGCTACTCGCCCGCGCTGTCGCGCCTGCTGCTCGAGAACCTGCCGGGCAGCCTGGCGCCGGCGCAGGCCGTGCGCTGGCTGATGGACGTGCTCGAGCGCAACCTGCGCACCAATGCGCAGTCCGCACCGATCTATGAACAGGGCGGCGTGTTCGCGCTGGTCGGCGCCACGGGCGTCGGCAAGACCACGACCACCGCCAAGCTCGCGGCAATGGCCGCACGCATCCACGGCCCGCGCGAAGTCGGCCTGATCACGCTCGACACCTACCGCGTCGGCGCCCACGAGCAGCTGCGCGCCTATGGCCGCATGCTCGGCATCGTCGCCCACCAGGCGCACGACCGCGCGGCGCTGCAGGACCTGCTGGGCCTGCTGGCGAACAAGAAAATGGTGCTGATCGACACGACGGGCGTGGCCCCGCGCGATCCGCGCAAGGACGACATCCTCGACGTGCTGGACCTGCCCGGCGTGCAGCGCATGCTGGTGCTCAACGCGAGCAGCCAGGGCGACTCCAACGACGAAGTGCTCCACGCCTTCAAGGCCGAGGGCTGCCAGCAGGTGATCCTGTCGAAGGTCGACGAGGCCGTGAAGCTCGCGCCCTCGATCGACACGCTGGTGCGCCACCAGATGCAGCTGTGCGGCGTCACCAACGGCCAGCGCGTGCCCGAAGACTGGCAAGCCGCCGACGCGCATGAGCTCGTCGCCGCCTCGATGCGCACGGCAACGCGTTCGGCGTTCGACCCCAAGGCCATCGAGCTCGACTTCTTCTTCACCCAGTCCAGCCAGGCCGACCTGGAGCTCGACCATGTTTGACAGCGCCAACCAGGGCAGCGGGCTGCAGTCCTCGGCCGCCTGGCAGGAGCTCCAGGTCTGCGCGATCGCCTATTCGGCGACCGCGCCGGGCTCGGGCCTGCTGTGGCCGCTGAGCGCGCAGCTGCAGCAGCTCGGCTACCCGGTGCTGGTGCTCGACGCGAGCCAGGCCGAAAGCGATGCCGCCCCCGGCCTGCGCGACCTGCTGGCCGAGCCGGCCTGGCAGGCTTCGGGCCTGGGCCCGCGCCCTGCCGACGCCTCCGTGGCAACGCTGCCCGCGGCGTTCGGACTGAGCCAGCTGGACGGCCTCGAACCATTGCTGGCCTATGCGCGCCGCTATGCGATCGTGATCCTCCATGCCCCGGTCGAGCAGCTCGCGCCGCTGCTGCAGGGCCATGCGCTGCGCCCGCTGCTGCCGCTGGACATGCAGCCGCGCGGCATGGTGCGCAGCTACCGGCAGATCAAGCATCTGGCGCTGCATGCGGGCCTGCCCTGCATCGTGGCCGCCGCGGCGGCCGCGCACGAGCCCTTCGCGCGCCGCCATGCCGACACGCTGATGGCGTCGCTCGCGCAATGCGCCGAGCGCCACCTGCGCCTGGCGCCGCTGTGCACGCGCGTCGACCCGGCGCTGGCGCAGGACATGCGCCGCCTGGCGCTGCTGCTGCTCGCGCACTCCGCGACCCTGACCCCCGGCCTCGCGGGCACGCTGCCGGCGCGCCTGGCCACGGCGCCCGCCTTTTCCCAACCTGCGTGGAAGCTATGAACGCCATGTACACCGCGAATGGCCAACTGGAACGCAATGCGCTGATCCGCCAGCATGTGCCGCTGGTGCGGCGCATCGCGCACCACATGATCGCCAAGCTGCCGCCGAATGTGGCGCTCGATGACCTGATCCAGGTCGGCATGATCGGCCTGGCCGACGCACTGACCCGCTTCGAGGTCGCGCAGGGCGTGCAGTTCGAGACCTTTGCCTCGCAGCGCATCCGCGGTGCGATGCTCGACGAACTGCGCGAGGGCGACTGGATGTCGCGCAGCTCGCGCAAGAGCCAGAAGGACATCGAGCAGGCGCTGCGCCGGCTCGAGCAGAAGCTCGGGCGCACCCCGCTCGAGTCGGAAATCGCCGCCGAGCTGGGCATGCCGCTCGACGAATACCAGTCGCTGCTGGGCAAAGTGCGCGGCACGCAGCTGGTCTACCTCGAGGACATCGCGCCCGGCGAGGACAGCGACGGCTTCCTCGACCGCCACGTGGCCGACGACGGCGCCGACCCGATGGCCCTGCTGCGCGACCAGCGCCTGCGCAGCGCCCTGGTCGAGGCCATCAAGCTGCTGCCCGAGCGCGAGCAGTACATCATGGGGATGTACTACGAGCACGACATGAATCTCAAGGAGATCGCGGCGGTGCTGGGGGTGACGGAGTCACGGGTTTGCCAGTTGCATAGTCAGGCGATTGCACGACTTCGGACGAAGATGCGGGCGCATTGAGCATCTTGGCGGAGGGAAGGCGATCTGCCCTTCAGCCCCCAGAATCCCCAAACAAAAACGCAGCCCTCGGGCTGCGTTTTTTCATGTGCGAATGGGAAAAGGATCAGCTCGCGCTGCGATAGATCCTGGCCGGCCCCGTGCCTGCCTGGCGCCCCGACAGCGCTTCGTAGGTCGCGGTGGACGCCTGCGTCGGCAGCAGCGTCGCGATCTTCGAGCCCGTGAGCACGCTGGCGCGCGCGATCTGTTCGCGCAGCGGGCCGATCTGGCGGCCGACGGCTTCGATGCGTTCGCGCAGCGCGGCGTCAAGTGCCTGGCCGCTGCGGGTGTGCTGCTGGCGCAGGACGGCCAGCGACATGAACGCGTCGCGCAGCTCGGCGCTGCGCGCTTCGAGCGCATTGGCGTCGGTGCCGGCAAGCGCGGCCTGCAGCGCCTGCAGCGCGGTCTCGGCCTGGGCCAGGGAATCGGTCAGCTGCATGCGGCGACGCCTCAGGCCGAGCGCGTGGCCATCGAATGCGCGAGGATCTCGCCGGTGTTGGCCAGCAGCTTGTCGGCTATGGCTTCGGCGCTCACGCTGAAGGTGCCGTTAGCAATCGCTTCGCGCATTGCCTTGACGCGGTCGGCGTCGAATTCGGTCGTGGCGCGGCCCGCAGCGTCCAGCGCCCGGGCCGAGCTCGAAAAGGACACGCCAGCGGACGAGGTCGCCATCTGCGCGCCCTTGGCAGCTTCCTCAGCGGCCGGACCCGTGGTCTTGGCCTGCTTGGCCGCGGCCTGCAGGGCGGCGGCGGTCAGCTCCGGTTTCTGTCCAATTTTCATCTTGTTTCTCCATGGCCCCACTCGCTTGAGGCGCCTTGATACTGGTTTCGACAGCGGTCCAAAAAACTTTAGCTATTTTCTCGCGGCATGCAATGCGCGGCATTCAATGCGTGGCATGCAATGCGCGGCATTCAATGCGTGGCATGCAATGCGTGGCGGATTGCTAACGCACTTCCACCACCCCTTGCGCATTGACGGTGCCCGAAACCAGGCGGCCATTATCCATGCGCACGCGCACATTCGCTCCCTCCGAGCCCGCCGACATCGCGCGGCCCGAGGACATGATGGTGAATCCGCCGCCGCCGGCCGCGATCTTGACCTGCGCGCCCGAGGTGAACAACTGCGGCGAACGCAGCAGGTTCTGGCGCAGCGCCTGGCCGGCCTGCAGGTGGCGCGCGGCTTCGCGGCCGATCCAGTCGGGCGGGTTGGCGACCACGGGGGAATCGGTCTCGGCCCAGTCGATCTCGGCCAGCGAGGCATCGCCCGCGCTCAGCACATCGCCCAGGCGCACGTTGTTGTTCAGGACCCACGCCGGGCCAAAGGCCTGCACGGTGACCGGCAGGTAGACGTTCCACGGCCGGGCGCCCTGCACGCAGCGCAGCCCGATCCGGGCGCGGCCCCACAGGCGCGTGCCCGGCGGCAGATAGGGTTCGACCTTGGCGCACGCCGCGAGCTGCAGCCGCGCGTCGAGCTTGCCGATCTGGATCTGCAGGCGCAGCGGCAGCCCCGTGGCGCCTTCGGACTGCAGCGCGCCTTCGGCCCAGCGCTGCGACAGCGCCTCGAGCTCGGCATTGGACTGGTTCTGGGCCTGGGCGCCACCGCACAGGGCCAGGCCAGACAGCACGGCGCCCGCCAGGCGATGCAGACGCGTCGCGACGGAAACGGGTGCGGCCAGGGGCCAGGAACTGCGTATCAAGTGGAACTCCTCGGATTCGGGTGCGGGCCGGCAGTGCGCCAGGCGTGATTCGCCCGGCACGGCCGCCAGCATGGTGAACCAGACTGTAGGCGTTTGCGGCGTGCGCAAAGCAGGAAACTGCGCAGCAATCCTTGCGTTCTTCACGCTTTAGAAAAACCGCGCGATTTCCATAATCAGGGCCTGTCGCGGTGCGTCCTGCATTGCGTGTTCCTTTTTCGAAGCCACAAGCGCGAGGCCCCATGCTCGACAAACTGACCAGCCGCCTGGATTTCCATAGCAACGCACTGCTGCTGCGCGCCGAACGCCAGCGGCTGATCGCGAGCAACATCGCCAACGCCGACACCCCGGGCTTCGTGGCGCGCGACATCAACTTCTCGCAGGCGCTGCGCGCCGCGACCGAAGGCGCAAGCCCGCTGGCCGGCACCGGCGTGAGCCACCAGGGCCATATCCCGCTGCCCGCGGCGCAGACCAGCCACAGCACCGTCGGCCTGGGCTACTCGGTGCAGTCGCAGCCCAGCCTCGACAACAACACCGTCGATCTCGACCGCGAGCGCGCGAATTTCGTCGACAACTCCGTGCGCTACGAAGCCACGCTGCGCTTCATCAACGGCCAGGCCAAGGGCATGCTCAGCGCCATCCAGGGCCAGTGAGCCGTCAGTACCGCACATAAAAGGCAGCAACCATGTCCATGTTTTCCATCTTCAGCGTCTCCGGCAGCGCCGTCAGCGCGCAGTCGCAGCGCCTCAACGTGGTCGCCAGCAACCTGGCCAACGTCGATGCCGTCGCCGGCCCCGACGGCCAGGCCTACAAGGCGCGCCAGGTCGTGTTCCAGACCACGCCGCTCGGCGCCGAAGCCGCCTCGGGCGTGCGCGTCAGCGCGATCAACGAGAACCAGACCCCGGGCCGCAAGGTGCTCGACCCGAACCACCCGATGGCCGACGAGCAGGGCTATGTGACGCACTCCAACGTGAACGCCGTGGACGAGATGGTCAACATGATCTCGGCCTCGCGCTCCTACCAGAACAACGTCGAAGTCATGAACACCGCGAAGTCGCTGCTGCTCAAGACTTTGCAGATGGGCCAGTAACACCATGATCACCCCCAGCGTTTCGGCCACCGGCGCCACCACCAGCGGCGCCGCTGCCGCTTCCACATCGTCCACCGATCCCGCGGCCCAGCAGGACCGTTTCCTGAAGCTGCTCGTCGCGCAGCTCAACAACCAGGATCCGATGAATCCGATGGACAACGCGCAGATGACCACGCAGATGGCGCAGATCAACACCGTCGTCGGCATCAACCAGCTCAACAGCACGATGGAGGCGATGTCCTCGCAGTTCACCGCGATGCAGGTGCTGCAGGGCACGTCGATGATCGGGCGCACGGTGCTGTCCGAGGGCAACACGCTGGGCACGCCGGTCGACAAGGTCAGCACCGCGGCGTTCGATCTGAGCGGCACGGCCGCCGACGTCAAGGTCAACATCACCACGGCCGCGGGCACCGTGGTCGACACCGTCAATCTCGGCGCGCTGGACGCGGGCCGGCACTACTTCGCCTGGGACAGCAGCAAGTACACGGGCGATGTCAGCGCGCTGCAATTCAAGGTCGCCTCGACCAATGGCACGGCCAATGTGGCCAACACGACGCTGTCGCCCAAGATGGTCGTCGCCACCAGCACCACCGACAACGCGCTGACGCTGGAACTCGAAAACGGCGAGAGCCTGGCCTACACCAAGGTCAAGGCCGTCTTCTAAGAACCGTCCCCGCACATACCGAACAGGAGCACACCATGGCATTCCAACAAGGCCTCTCGGGCCTCAACGCCGCCAGCAAGAACCTCGATGTCATCGGCCACAACGTCGCCAACTCGAGCACCACCGGCTTCAAGTCCTCGCGCACCGATTTCGCCGAGATGATCGCCAGCGCCGTCGTCACCTCGACCGGCGCCAACTCGGGCATCGGCGTGAACGTGCAGTCGGTCTCGCAGCAGTTCATGCAGGGCGCGATCAACGCCACCGGCAACGGGCTGGACCTGGCGGTCAACGGCGACGGCTTCTTCCGCGTGAACCTCACGGACGGCACCCAGGCCTATACGCGCGCCGGCAACTTCCAGCTCGACAAGGCCGGCAACATGGTCACGACCGATGGCGCGAGCGTCATGGGCTACCCGATCGACCCGCTCTCGGGCCTGACCAGCAGCACCACGCTCGAAGCCATCAAGTTCCCCACCGGCCAGCCGATTCCCGCCAAGCAGAGCACGCAGGTCACGGCGCTGCTGAACCTCAATGCACGCGCCGAGAACGCCGCGGGCGACGCCGCAGCCACGCCGCCGCTGGCCGCGACGCCGCGCGCCACCTACGGCACCTCGCTCGAGGTCTATGACAGCCAGGGCATGCCGACACCGGTCACGATGTACTTCGAGAAGGCCGCGGGCAACACCTGGAACGTCTTCAACTCGCTCGACACCGCGGTCGCGCCCGTGGGCCAGCTGGTGTTCGACGGCGCCGGCAAGCTGGTCTCGGGCAGCCCGATCGCGATGACCGTGGCCCCGGCCAACCCCAACGCCGGCGGCACCAACCCGGTGCCCAACCTGAACCTGTCGCTCGACCTGAGCGGCGTGACCCAGTTCGGCAGCGATTTCGCGGTCTCCAAGCTCAACCACGACGGCTACGCCGCGGGCGAGCTCACGGGCATCAACATCGGCGCCGACGGCACCATCATGGCCAACTACTCGAACGGCGTGACGCGCGCCGAGAGCCAGCTGGCACTGGCCAAGTTCAGCAACAGCCAGGGCCTGTCGGCCGTCGGCGGCAACAACTGGGTCGCGACCTCGGATTCGGGCCCGCCGGTGCTCGGCACCGCCAAGAGCGGCAGCTTCGGCGCGCTGGTCTCGGGCGCGCTCGAGAGCTCCAACGTCGACCTCACGGCCGAGCTGGTCAACATGATGACCGCCCAGCGCGCCTACCAGGCCAATGCCCAGACCATCAAGACGCAGGACCAGGTGTTCTCGACGCTGGTGAACCTGCGCTGACCTGACCCACTAGCCAAGGAGTTCCGCCATGGACCGCATCATCTACACCGCCATGACCGGCGCCAACGCCGCCGCCCAGCGCCAGGCCGTGCTGTCCAACAACCTGGCGAACTCCGGCACCAACGGCTTTCGCGCCGAGATGTCGACCTTCCGCTCGGTGCCCGTGCAGGGCAGCGGTTCTTCCACGCGCGTGTTCGCGCTCGAAGCCACCTCGGGCCACCTCGAGACGGCCGGCCCGGCCCAGCGCACGGGCCGCGCGCTCGATGCGATGGCCATGGGCAACGCCTGGTTCGGCGTGCAGTCGCTCGACGGCCTCGAGGCCTATACGCGCAGCGGCGCCTTCGAAGTCTCGGCCGAGGGCGCGCTGCTGACCAGCAGCGGCCTGGCCGTGCTCTCCGACGGCGGCGCCCCGATCGAGGTGCCCCAGGGCGCGCAGGTCTCGCTGGCCGCCGACGGCACCGTCACGGCCAAGCTGGCCGACCAGCCGCCGCTGATCGCCGGCCGCGTCAAGCTGGCCACGCCCGACGCCGAGAACCCGCTGCAGCGCGGCAACGACGGCCTGTTCCGCTCGGCCAACGGCGACCCGCTGCCGCAGGACGCCAATGCGCGCCTGCTGTCGGGCTCGATAGAGGGCTCGAACGTCAACGCCGTCGAAAGCATGGTCGGCATGATTGCCGCCTCGCGCCAGTTCGAGACACAAATGCGTTTGATGCAGACCGCTGAAACCAACGACAAAACAGCCGCGCAGCTCTTGAGCATGAACGGATAACAGGACATTGCCATGATCAATTCGCTTTTCATCTCCAAGACCGGCATGGAAGCCCAGCAGACCCAGCTGGACGTCATCTCGCACAACCTGGCCAACGTCTCGACCACGGGCTACAAGCGCGCCAATGCGGTCTTCGAAGACCTGATCTACCAGAACCTGCGCCAGGTCGGTGCCCAGACCACCGAGGAAAACCAGCTGCCCACGGGCCTGCACCTGGGCCTGGGCGTGCGCACCTCGGCGACCAGCCGCAACTTCCTGCAGGGCAGCCTGCAGCAGTCGAACAACGCGCTCGACGTCGCGATCAACGGCAACGGCTTCTTCGAAGTCACGCAGCCCGACGGCACCACCGCCTATACGCGCGACGGTTCGTTCCAGGTCAATGCGCAGGGCCAGATGGTCACCTCGAGCGGCCTGCCCGTCGGCGGCGGCATCACCATCCCCACGGGCGCGACCAGCGTCAGCATCAGCTCCGATGGCGTGGTGAGCGCCGTGATGCCCGGCACCGCGACGCCGCAGGCCGTCGGCAACCTGTCGATGGCAACTTTCATCAACCCGGCCGGCCTCGAGCCGCGCGGCCAGAACCTGTACATCGAGACCGCGGCCTCGGGCCAGCCCCAGCAGGGCACGCCCGGCACCAACGGCCTGGGCACGATCCAGCAGGGCTACCTCGAAGCCTCGAACGTCAACGTCGTGCAGGAACTCGTGACCATGATCCAGACGCAGCGCGCTTATGAGATGAATTCCAAGGCGATCCAGACTTCGGACCAGATGCTGGCGAAGCTGGCGCAGCTGTAAACCCGTGCGCGGATGCGCACCTCCTCAGGACTACCCGCCATGAATTCCCGCCTCGCCCTCGGCACCGCCGCCCTCGCCATCCTGCTGACCGGCTGCAACGCCACGATGAATCCCCCGCCGCCGGTCGACATCCTGCCGACCACGCCGCTGCCCGCGCCCACGCCGATCGCGGCGCTGCCGGCCACGCCTTCGGGGGGGTTGTTCCATGCGGCGCGCTACCGTCCGATGTTCGAGGACCAGCGCGCGCGCCTGATCGGCGACATGGTCACGGTGCTGATCGTCGAGCGAGTCACCGCGACGCAGAGCTCCACGTCGAGCATCGATCGCGAGAACGAGCTCAACGCCGGTCTCACCGCGCTACCGATCTTCAAGGCCGCGAACGCCGCGAACATCATCGGCCGCTCGAAGATCGGTGTCGGCAGCGACAACAGCTTCACGGGCCGGGGCCAGACCGCCAACAGCAACAACTTCACCGGCTCGATCACGACCACCGTGGTCGAGGTGCTGGGCAACGGCCACCTCGTCGTGACGGGTGAAAAGCAGATCGGCGTGAACCACAACGTCGACGTGCTGCGCTTCTCGGGCACCGTCGATCCGCGCAACCTGCAGCCGGGCAGCGTCGTCAGCTCGACCCAGGTCGCGAACGTGCGCGTCGAGTCGCGCGGCCGTGGCCAACAGGCCGAGGTGCAGTCAATTGGCTGGTTGTCACGCTTCTTTTTGAACGTTATGCCGTTCTGATTTTTCCGAGAATGGACAGCTATGAAAGCACTGTCCACACTCCTCAAATTGCGCCCTGCCCACCTCGCGCTCTGGGCGTTCGCCGCGGGTGCGGCCGTGCTGGCCCTGCCAGCGCAGGCCGCCCGCATCAAAGAGGTTGCCGCCGTCCAAGGCGTGCGCAGCAACCAGCTCACGGGCTACGGCCTGGTCGTCGGGCTCGATGGCACCGGCGACCAGACCACGCAGATGCCCTACACCAAGCAGGCCCTGGCGAACTACCTGCAGCAGATGGGCATCGCGCTGCCCGCGGGCGGCAACGCCTCGCAGCTGCAGCTCAAGAACGTCGCCGCGGTGATCATCACCGCCGAGCTGCCGGCCTTTGCCCAGCCCGGCCAGATGATCGACATCAATGTCTCGTCGATGGGCAATGCCAAGTCGCTCAAGGGCGGCACGCTGGTGACCACGCCGCTGCGCGGCGCCGATGGCGAGATCTACGCGCTGGCGCAGGGCAACATGGTGGTCGGCGGCGCGGGTGCGGCGCAGGGCGGCTCCAAGGTCCAGATCAACCACCTGAGCGCCGGGCGCATCCCCCAGGGCGCGCAGGTCGAGCGCGCGGTGCCGACACCGCTGCACGAAGGCCAGACCATCCAGCTGAGCCTCAACGCCAGCGATTTCCAGACCGCCGACAAGGTCGTGCAGTCGATCAACCGCACCCTCGGCCAGGGCACGGCCACGGCGCTTGACGGCCGCACCGTCCAGGTCAATGCGCCGAGCAACCCCGGCGCGCGCGTGCGCTTCATCGCCCAGCTCGAGGAGCTGCAGATCGAAGCCTCGACGCCCTCGGCCAAGGTCGTGATCAACGCGCGCACCGGCTCGATCGTGCTCAACCAGGCGGTGACGCTGGGCAACTGCGCGATCGCCCACGGCAACCTGTCTATCACCATCAGCTCCACGCCGGTGATCAGCCAGCCCAACCCGCTGTCGCAGGGCCAGACCGTGGTGGCCGAGAGAGCCAGCATCCAGATCCGCCAGGAACCGGGCAACGTGATCCAGATCCCGGCCTCGCCGCAGCTCACCGACGTGGTGCGCGCGCTCAATTCCCTGGGCGCGACGCCGCAGGACCTGCTGGCGATCCTGCAGGCCATCAAGGCCGCGGGCGCGCTCAATGCCGAACTGGAGGTCATATGAGCCTGTCGCTCAATTCCACCGTGTCGATGGGCACGTCGAACGCGCTGGCCGTCGACGCGCGCTCGCTCAACGCGCTCAAGTACCAAGCCGGGGAGAACAACCCCGCGGCCGTGCGCGAGACCGCCAAGCAGCTCGAGTCGCTGTTCATGCGTGAGATGATCAAGAGCATGCGCGAGGCGACGATGAAGTCGGGCCTGCTCGACGGCGCGCAGGGCGACCTGGGCGCCGACATGCTCGACCAGCAGCTGTCCGTGACGATGTCGGGCCAGCCCGGCGGCCTGGCCGATGCGATCGCGCGCCAGCTGTCCAAGGCCATGGGCGGCGGCGCCGACGATGCCGGCGATGACGCCATTCCCTCGACGCTGAGCTTTGCCGGCCGCCCGGGCGGCTTCGCGAGCTACGGCGGCTTCGTGTCCGGCAAGAGCGCGGCCGCCTCCGGCGTGGCCGCGGCCAACCCGGTCAACGCCTATGCCGCCAATGGCCCATCGCCCCAGGGCCTGGACAATTTCGTGCGCTCGCATGCCGGCGCCGCCGAGCGCGTGGCGCAGGCCAGCGGCATTCCCGCGGCCTACATGCTGGGCCAGGCCGGCCACGAGACCGGCTGGGGCAAGAGCGAGATCCGCAACGCCGACGGCAGCAACTCCTTCAACCTGTTCGGAATCAAGGCCGGCAAGGGCTGGACCGGCAAGGTCGCCGAGATCACCACCACCGAATACATCGACGGCGCGCCGCGCAAGATCACCGCCAAGTTCCGCGCCTACGGCTCCTTCGAGGAGTCGTTCCGGGACTACGCGCAGCTGATCAACGGCAGCGCGCGCTACGAAAAGGCGCGCGCCCAGACCGGCTCGGCGCTGGCCTACGCAAGCGAGCTGCAAAAGGCCGGCTACGCCACCGATCCGCAATACGCGAACAAGCTCAACCGCGCCATCCAGAGCACCATGCGCGTCCAGAACACGCAAGCATAAAGAGATAAGAACATGAGTCTTTTGAACGTGGGTTCCGGCGCCCTGATGGCCAACCAGATCGCCCTGCAGACCATCGGCAACAACATCGCCAACGCCAACACCGCGGGCTATTCGCGCCAGACGGTGTCGATGCGCACGAATTTCGGCCAGGACATGGGCGGCGGTTACGTCGGCAACGGCGTGAGCGTGGCGTCCATCGAGCGCAACTACAGCGCGCTGCTCAACCGCCAGTCCAACACCGCGGGCGCGATCCAGGCGGCGGACCTGGCGCGCGCGAGCTCGCTGGCGCAGATGCAGGAAGCCTTCTCGGGCGGCAAGAGCGGCCTGGGCGCGGCCATGAACGAGATGCTCAATGCGTTCTCCGACGTGGTCAACGCGCCCACCGACCTCACGGCGCGCAACGTGGTGCTCACGCGCATGACCGAGCTGGCCGGGCGCTTCAAGGCAGCCTCGGCCAGCCTGGACGAGCTCGACTACACCAACAAGCAGCAGATCCAGAACGATGTGACGCTGGTCAACAGCCTGGCAGGCCAGATCGCCGGCCTGAACACGCAGATCAGCCGCTCGCAGGCCGCGGGCCTGATGCCCAACGACCTGCTCGACAAGCGCGACCAGCTGGTGCGCGAGATGAACCAGTATGTGCAGACCAGCCAGGTCGACGGCGCCGACGGCACGCTCAACCTGTTTGTCGGCGGCAGCCAGGCGCTGGTGCTGGGCTCGACCGCCTCGCAGCTGTCGACCAGCGAATCCCGGCAATACCCGGGCAGCGGCGAGCTGTCGCTGTACTTCACGCAGCCGGGCAGCGCGCCGGTCGAGCTCAGCGCCAGCATGGTCGGCGGCGGCGAGGTCGCGGGTCTGCTCAAGTTCAACAACGACGACCTGTCCGAAGGCCGCAACCTGCTGGGCCGCCTGGCGCAGGTGATCAGCACCGCGATGAACATGCAGCAGGCCCAGGGCCTGACGCTGTCGGGCACGCCAGGCAGCGCGCTGTTCTCGCAGGTCACGCAGATGCCGGGCTACACCGCGATTGCCGGCGTCTCGGCCTCGGTGAGCTTTGTCGATACCCGTTCGCGCGCCAATCCCCAGCCGGTGCTCGATGCGGCGGCCTATGTCGCCTCCGACTACGAGGTGGTGTTCGGCGAGAACGGCAAGCTCAGCCTGGTGCGCCAATCCGATGGTCTGACGCGCAGCTACGACAATGTGGCCGCGCTGTCGGCGCAGACCGTCGACGGTCTGCAGTTCAATATCTCCGGCAGCGGCGCGCTCAATGAGACCGTGCTGTTCAAGCCCTTCAGCAGCGCCGCCGCGACCATGCAGGCGCTGGTGCTGGCGCCGCAGGACCTGGCCGTGTCCAACGCGGTCTCGGCCAGCATCGACGCCGGCAATGGCGGCACGCTGCAGCTGTCGGGCCTGAAAGTGACGGGCGCGGGCATCCCCGATGCGGCCTCGGCGGGCGTGAAGATCCGCTTCGCGGTCGATGCCGCAACCTCGGCCGTGACCTATACGGCGAGCAACGGCGCGACCGGCAGCTATGTGCCGGGCCAGCCGATCCGGATCGACGGCTGGGAGATCACGCTCAGCGGCACGCCGCATGCGGGCGACAGCGTCACGGTGGAAAACGCGAAAAGCGCGGCGCTCGGCGACAACTGGAAGCGCGACGCGGGCAATGCCACGGCGTTTCTCGCGCTGCGCGACGCCAAGCTGTTCGACGGCGGCACCACGCTCAGCGACGGTTTTTCGACGCTGATCGCCCAGGTCGGCACGCGCACGCAGAGCGCCCAGCTCGCCGCCGACCTGTCGGGCACGATTGCCAAGAACCTCGAGGCCGACCGCACCTCGGTGTCGGGCGTCAACCTCGACGAGGAAGCCGCCAAGCTGCTGCAGTACCAGCAGGCCTACCAGGCCTCGGCCAAGATGCTGCAGATCGCGCAGAGCATTTTCGACAGCATGATCTCGACGGTCGGCCGTTGATTTCCAGGAGTATCCGATGAGCAACAGCATCACCCGCCTTGGCTCCGCCAACATGTACGACCGCACGGTCAACAACCTGGCCGAGCGCCAGGCCAAGCTCGCCAACCTGATGGAAAGCACCAGCGCCGGCAAGCGCGTGCTGCGCGCCAGCGACGACCCGGTCGCGGCCGCGCAGGCCGAGCGCGCATACACGCGCATGGACCGCACCGCGGCCGACCAGCGCGCGCTGGACGCGCAGGTCGCGATCATCAAGGCTGGCGAATCGACGCTGGGCGAAGCCAACACCGCTATGCAGGAGCTGCGTTCGCTGCTGGTGAACGCCGGCAACGGCAGCTACTCGCAGACCGAGCGCGACGCGCTGGTCGCGCAGATGAGCTCGCTGCGCAACCAGATCGCCGGCTACGCCAACCGCACCGACAGCAACGGGCTCGCGCTGTTCCGCGGCCTGGGCAGCGCCGAGCAGCCGCTGCAGGGCAGCAGCTTCCTGGGCCAGTCGGGCCAGACCAGCAGCAACGCCAACGGCATTGCAAGCACGCTCGACGGCGTTGCAGCCTTCATGACCCTGCCCACCGGCAACGGCGTGCTCGCGGTGAACCGCGGCGCAGGCGACACCGGCAAGGCCTGGACCGATATCGGCACCATCACCGACCCCTCGGCCGCCGCGGCCGCGGCCAGCGCCAACCCGCCGATCGCGATCACCTTCAGCGTCGGCGCCGACGGCAGCACGCGCTACAGCATCGCGGGCGCCGCCGCCGTGCCCTACAAGTCGGGCGAGACGATCAACGTCGCCGGCATGGGCTTGACGATCACCGGCCAGCCCGCCGACGGCGACAGCTTCACCATCGGCGCGAGCGAGCGCAGCAACCTGTTCAGCGTGCTGGACCAGGCCATCGACGTCGTGCGCAACGGCTCCAACAGCGATGGCACCACGGCCTCGGGGGCGCTCGCGCATGGCGTGGCCAAGGCGCTGGCCGAGATCGACACCGGCATGAACCGCATGCAGTCGGTGCGCAGCCTCGCGGGCGACCTGCTCAACCGCGCCGACACGCTGTCGGCCAACCTCAGCGCGCGCTCGGTGCAACTCGAGGCGGACCGCTCGGCCGCCGAAGATGTCGATATGATCACGGCACTGTCGGAGCTGAAGACGCAGCAGACCGGCTATTCGGCCGCACTGCAGTCCTACGCCCAGATCCAGAAGCTGTCGCTGTTCGACTACATCGGTTAACTTTTTGCGCTCGATTCCATGGCCCTGTCCGCACTCAGCTCCCTGACACTTGGTTATAGGCCCCTGTGGAATGGCGCGCGCACGCTGGCCGGCGTGCAGCTCTATCTCGACTGCGACCCGGCGCTCGACCCCGATGTGCCGCACTTCCTGCGCATCCTGCAGGAGATGTGGAGCCAGTCGGCGCCGCCGCTGCTGCTGTCGCCGCAGTCGCACCAATTGCTCAGCGCCTTCCTGCAGCACGCGCCCGCGGGCAGCCCCTGGGTCGAGGTGCGCGGCGACTGGCTCGAGAATTCCGCGCTCTATGCCCAGGCCGAGGCCGCGCAGGCGCGCGGGCTCAAGCTGGTGTGGCGCGGGCCGCTGGGCCACCTGCCCGATGCCGGCACCGCGCAGTGGTTTGCGAGCAGCCTGCTGCGGCTCGATCCTGCAAAGCCCGCCGCCGCGCCACTTGACGGCCAGATGTACGAAGGCCTGCCCAGCCGCGCGCGGCTGGTGGGCTGCCTCGACGAGCACCGCGCGGCCGCCGTCGCCGGCTGGCCCACCGAGGACGTGCTGCGCGAGCTGCGCGCACGCGCGGCGCTGCCCTGCCGCAAGCAGGTGCTGGCGTTGATGCAGGCCATCGATGCCGAGCAATCGCTCGAGATCTTCGAAGACATCCTGGGGCACGACCCGGTGCTGGCCTATCGCTTCATGCTCTATACCAATTCGGCGGCGCTGGGCCTGCGCACCGGCGTCGACTCGCTGCGCCGCGGCCTGGTGATGCTCGGCTATGGCACGCTGCAGCGCTGGCTCAGCGACCAGCTGCCGCATGCCGACACCGAACTCGACCTGCAGCCGGTGCGCACCGCGATGGCGATGCGCGGCCACCTCACGGAGCAGCTGGTCGAGGCCGGCATGGGCCACGAGCTGCAGCGCGAGGTCTATCTGTGCGGCCTGTTCTCGCAGCTCGACCAGCTGCTGGGCGAGCCGCTCGCGGCCACGCTGCGCCGCCTGCCGCTGTCCGACCGCATCTACCAGGCGATCATCGGCAAGACCGGCCCCTACGCCCCCAGCCTGGCACTGGCCCAGGCCCTCGAGACCCCCGACGGCAGCGCCGTGCGCGCGCTGTGCCGCACACACGACATGGAGCTCGAAAGCGTCAACCGCAATCTGTTGAAGATGCTGCGGGATGCGGGGACGGGGCGGGCTACGGGGCGGTAACCAGGGGCGCGCCGCCGCTTGCGCGTAAACACCCTCCATGCAAGCTCCCCCGAGCGCCTAAAGTGGTCCCCCATGCCTCCCGTCGAATTCACCGCCCTGCTGGGTTTCGCTGCCGCCATGAGCTTCAGCCCCGGCCCCAACACCACGCTGGCCGCGACGCTGGGCGCCAACCACGGGCTCAAACCCAGCCTGCGCTTCGTCTTTGCCGTGCCTTTTGGCTGGTGCCTGCTGCTGCTGCTCACCGCCGCGGGCGTCGGCGCGCTGGTGCTCGCGGTGCCGGCGCTGCGCTGGGCGATCAAGGCGCTGGGCATCGGCTATCTGCTGTGGCTCGCGCTGCGCCTGAGCCGCACCGGGCAGCTCGCGCAGGCCAGCGGCCACGGGTCCGCGGTGCCGTTCTGGCAGGGCGTGGGGCTGCAGTTCATCAACATCAAGGCCTGGCTGCTGATGGTTGCCGTCGTGGCCGGCTGGATCGTGGGCCATGCCGACGCCTGGCAGCGGCTCGCGGTGGCGCTGCCGGTCATGGCGTTCTTCGCGCTCAGCAGCAACCTGCTCTATGCCTGCGTCGGCGCGCTGCTGCGCGACTGGCTGGCGCAGGGGCGGCGGCTGCTGTGGTTCAACCGCGGCATGGCGCTGCTTCTCGTGCTGACAGCTGCCTGGATGCTGGTGGCTTGAGACCCCATGCACCAAAATTGCCATAGCCACTTCTGTTGCCATTTTTGCGGCTTTGCACGCAACCGGCCGCGCAAGCGCCAAAATGGCTGCATTGCTGGCACGGCAGCGCAGCCATTCAAGCCCGGTCCGACGCGTTGCCTCCCCTCACCAGCACATGCCCCACGACGGCGTGCCTCCGATCCCAATCGCATTTCCCAATGCCGGTTTTAGCAAAGACAGAGAGATAGTTATGACGAATTGGACCCTGGCGGCGCGTGCGGCCAAGATGAATCCTTCCGCGATCCGCGAGATCCTCAAGCTCACCGACCGGCCCGGCATCATCAGCCTGGCCGGTGGCTTGCCTTCGCCCAAGGCGTTTCCGCTGAGCGCCTTCACCGAAGCCTGCGCCACCGTGATGGCGCGCGATGGTGCGGTTGCGCTGCAGTACTCGACCAGCGAGGGCTTCGCGCCGCTGCGCCAGGCCGTTGCCGACCTGCTGCCCTGGGACGTGAACCCCGACCAGGTGCTGATCACCACCGGCTCGCAGCAGGCGCTGGACCTGATCGGCAAGGTGTTTCTCGACAAGGACAGCCGCATGCTGGTCGAGACGCCGACCTATCTGGGCGCGCTGCAAGCCTTTGCGCCGCAGGAGCCGCTGGCCGTGAGCGTCGCCAGCGACGACGAAGGCATCGTCATCGAGGACTTCGCCGCCAAGGCCGGCACCGGCGCCGACAAGGCGCGCCTGGCCTATGTGCTGCCCAACTTCCAGAACCCGACGGGCCGCACCATGAGCGACGCGCGCCGCGCCGCGCTCGTGGCCAAGGCGGCCGAACTCAACATCCCGCTGATCGAGGACAACCCCTACGGCGACCTGTGGTTCGACGAGGAGCCGCCGCTGCCGCTGGCCGCGCGCAACCCCGAGGGCGTGATCTACATGGGCTCGTTCTCCAAGGTGCTGGCCCCGGGCCTGCGCCTGGGCTACTTGGTCGCGCCGCTCGATGTCTATCCGAAGTTCCTGCAGGCCAAGCAGGCCGCCGACCTGCACACCCCCGGCTTCAACCAGCGCGTGGTGTCCGAGGTCATCAAGGACGGCTTCCTCGACCGCCATGTGCCGACCATCCGCACGCTCTACAAGGCCCAGCGCGACACGATGCTGACGGCGCTCGAGCGTGAAATGGCCGGCCTCGACGTGCAGTGGACGCGTCCCGTCGGCGGCATGTTCCTCTGGGTCACGCTGCCCGAAGGCATGAACGCCCAGACGCTGCTGGCCGCGGCCGTCGAGCGCCATGTGGCCTTCGTGCCGGGCGCGCCCTTCTACGCCGAGAACCCCGATCCGCGCACGCTGCGCCTGTCCTATGTGACGGCTTCGAGCGCCGAGATCGACACCGCGATTGCCGCGCTGGCCGACGCCATCCGCACCACGCTGGCCGGGACCGCGCTGGCTGCCGCAGCTTGATGCCGGCGCCTCGTACCCGCGCCTTCGCGCAGGTCGATGTGTTCACGCAGGTGGCGCTGCGCGGCAACCCGGTGGCCGTGGTGCTCGATGGCGCGGGGCTCGATAACGCGGCCATGCAGGCCTTCGCGTCATGGACCCAGTTGTCCGAAACCACCTTCGTGCTGCCACCCACGCCCGCCGCGCACGCCGCGGGCGCCGACTACCAGCTGCGCATCTTCACGCCCGGCGGCGAGCTGCCGTTCGCCGGCCACCCGACGCTGGGCAGCTGCCACGCCTGGCTGGCCGGGGGCGGGCAGCCGCAGTCGGCCACGCACATCGTGCAGGAATGCAAAAAGGGCCTCGTGAGCATTGCCCGCCAGCACGACGGCACGCTGGCCTTTGCCGCGCCGGCACTCGCGCGCAGCGTGCCCGAGCCGGCCTTGCTGGCGGCGGTGCTGCAGGCACTGGGCCTGGCGCCCGCGCAGGTGCTGGCTGCCGAGCAGCTCGACAACGGCCCGCTGTGGCTGGGCCTGCTGCTGGACAGCCCCGAAACCGTGCTCACGCTCGACCCGGACCACGCGCGGCTCAAGGCGCTGGGGCAGAAGGTCGGCGTGGCCGCGCTCTATCCGGCCGATGAAGCGCCCGCGCTGATCAAGCGCTCGAGCCGCGAGGCACGCGCGTTTGCGCAGGCGCCCGCGCGCGCCGCAGCGCAGCTCGAGGTGCGCGCGTTTGCCGCGGCCACGGGCATCAACGAGGACCCGGTCACGGGCAGCCTCAACGCGAGCCTCGCGCAGTGGCTCATTGCCGAAGGCCGGCTGCAGGCGCCCTACGCCGCCAACCAGGGCAGCTGCCTGGGGCGCGACGGCTGGATCCAGGTGTCGGCAGATGCACAGGGGCAGCTCTGGATCGGCGGGCACACGGTGGGCTGCATCGAGGGCACGGTGCTGCTGTAGACCCCTTCGGTCCCGGAGGCGACAACGGGCGCAGCCCCCGTCGCTTGCGCGACTGGCGCCGGGTAAGCGCCTGCCCACAATCGCGCCCATGGGAACCCTCTACCTTGTGCGCCATGGCCAGGCCTCGTTTGGCGCCGACAACTACGACCAGCTCAGCGCGCGCGGCCACGAGCAGGCGCGGCGCCTGGGCGAGTACTGGCGCGAGCGCGGCATGGCGTTCGACGCGGTGCTGGTCGGCACCCTGCACCGCCACAACCAGACGCTCGACGCCATCGGCGAAGGCCTCGAAGGGCTCACGGCCCCCGTGACGTCCCTGCCTGGCCTCAACGAATACGACAGCCAGGCGCTGCTGGCCGCGATCCATCCCCTGCCGCTGCCACGCGCCGACACCCCCGAGCTCTACCGCCAGCACTTTCGCATGCTGTGCGACGCCTTGGCGCAGTGGATGGCGGGCGTGATCAGCCCCCAGGGCATGCCCAGCTGGAACGATTTCTCGGCGGGGGTGCGCGAAGCACTGGAGCGGGTGCGCCGCGAGCACAGCGCGCACAACGTGCTGCTGGTCAGCAGCGGCGGGCCGATCTGCACCGCCATCGGCCAGGTACTCGGTACTTCAGCCGAAGCGACGATCGCGCTGAACATGCGCTTGCGCAACAGTGCGGTGACGGAGTTCAGTGTGAGTTCGAAAAGGTTGATGCTGCAGACGTTCAATACCTTGAATCATCTGGATAGCGAGATGCATCGGGGGTGGGTGACGCATGCTTAGGGGTTTGAGGGCAGGCCGTTCATCCTTCGACAAGCTCAGGACGAACGGTCAATACCTCCGCTCCTTGCCGACGATTTAGGGCGAACGGTCTTAGCCGTTCGCCCTGAGCCTGCCTGGCCGGCCGCGTCGAAGGGTGGACGTCCTGCCCTCTAGTAGGGATGAACCTCATCCACGACCGTAGACCCCGGCAGCGAATGAATCTCCTGCACCAGCTGCGCCAACCCCCGCCCCGCAGCTTCCACCATCTCCCTCCCACGCTCCGCATTGGCCGCAACAGCATTCCCCACCGCCCCCGCCGGGTTGTAATCCTGGATGGCCCAGCCCATCTTCGCGCTGCGGCCGTTGCCCAGCAGCGGGTAGTGGCGTGAACGCTCCTCCGAGGTGGATGCGAAATTGCGCGCATGCTCCATGTGGACGGTCCCGGGCGCGAGGTGCAGCATCATCGAAGTCTCGACCTCGCCGCCATGGATGCCGAAGCGGTGCTCGTGCGCGCAGAACTGCTGGTTCGCGGCTTCGTCCACCAATCCGAACCAGCTCGCGCTGTAGACCAGCAGCCCGTGCCGGGCGCGCAGCTCGCGCGCGACGATGTCCATCGCGCTGACCTGCCCGCCATGGCCGTTGAACAGCAGCAGCTTGCGCACGCCGGCGCGCGCCACGCAGGCGCCGATCTCGCACCACAGCGCGATCAGCGTCGCGGGCGAAAGCGTCAGGGTGCCCGCATAGGCCTCGTGCTCCATGCTCAGGCCGATGTCCTGCGGCGGCAGGCACAGCAGCGGCAGCCCGGGGGGCACCCGCGCCAGCGCCGCGTCGAGCACGCCGCGCGCCAGCGTCGCATCGACCGACAACGGCAGGTGCGGGCCGTGCTGCTCGATGGCCGCGACCGGCAGCAGCGCCACGGTTTCGGCGGCCAGTCCGTTGGTCTGCGCCATGGCGAAGTCGCGCGCCGAGGCCTGGGCCCACCAGTGCGAGGGCCAGCGGGGCGGGGATGGGGAGCGGGTCGGAGACATGCCCGCCATGGTAGTGCAGATGGCTGACAAGCGAGGTCGACTGGAGCTCGCACAATGCGGCATGGCATCCACAACCACCCGTGACCTGACCCAAGGCCCGATCGGCAAGACCCTGCTGGTCTTTTCGCTGCCGATCCTTGCCGGCAATGTATTGCAATCGCTCAACGGCTCGATCAACGCGATCTGGGTCGGGCGCTACCTGGGGGAGGCCGCGATCACCGCGACGGCCAACGCCAACAACGTGCTGTTCGCGCTGATCGGGCTGGTGTTCGGCATCGGCATGGCGGCGACCATTCTCGTCGCGCAGGCGATGGGGGCGCGCAACCTGGCCCAGGCCAAGCGCGTGATCGGCACCAGCGCGACGCTGTTTGGCGCGGCTTCGGTCGGCATCGCGGCGCTGGGCTGGCATTTCTCGCCGGATATCCTGCGCTGGCTCGGCACGCCGGCCGAGGCGCAGCCGCTGGCCGAGGCCTATCTGCGCGTGATCTTCCTGGCCATTCCGCTGCTCTATCTGTTTGCCTTCGTCTCGGCCGTGATGCGCGGCGCGGGCGACACGCGCACGCCGTTTTACTTCCTGCTGCTGGTGGTGCTGCTCGACACCGCGCTCAACCCGCTGTTCATCTTCGGCTGGGGGCCGGTGCCGGCCATGGGCATCAGCGGCTCGGCCATGGCGACGCTGGTGGGGCACACGATCGGCTTCGCCGCGCTGCTGGGCTGGCTGCGCTGGCGCGCCCACCCGCTATGGATCGGCTCGGCCGAGCTGCGGCTGTTCAAGCCCGACATGCAGATCCTGCGCGCGCTGGTCATCAAGGGCCTGCCGATGGGCGCGCAAATGGTGATGATCTCGATGGCCATGCTGATGCTGATGGGCATGGTCAACAGCCACGGCGTGCAGCTGTCCTCGGCCTATGGCGCGTCGCTGCAGCTGTGGACCTATGTGCAGATGCCGGCGATGGCGATCGGCGCCGCGTGTTCGTCGATCGCGGCGCAGAACGTCGGCGCGCGGCTGTGGGAGCGCGTCGATGAGACAGCGCGCGCCGGGGTGATCTGCAACGTGCTCATGACCGGCACGCTGATCCTGATCGCCGTGGCGGCCGACCGCTACGTGCTGGCGATGTTCCTGCCCGAAGGCAGCGCCGCGCTCGAGACCGCGCGCCATCTCAACCACATTTCGATCGGCTCCTTCCTGTTCTTCGGCGTGACCTTCGTGCTTTCGGGCGTCGTGCGTTCCACGGGCGCCGTGGTCGCGCCGCTGGTGATCCTGGCGATCGCGCTGTGGGGCGTGCGCCTGCCCGTCGCGCAGTGGCTGCAGCCGGCCTGGGGTGTCGATGCGATCTGGTGGAGCTTCCCGATCAGCGCCGCCTGCGCGATGCTGCTGTCGATCGCCTACTACCGCTGGGGCGGCTGGCGCCAGGCGCGCATGATCGATCCCGTCGAGGAGCATCTGGCCACGCCCTCCGAGGTCGGCGCGCTGCCGCCCTCGCCGGTGTGCTGCCAGTCGCTCGCGCCCGAACCGGTGCCGGTGACGGAGCTCGCGCCAGGGCTGGCCCCGGCGCGCTGAGGCCCCGGGGGTTACCATCGCAGGCACCGGGCGCGGAACCAATCCGCGCGCGCCCGGCTCCCACCCTGCGACATGACCTACCGCCCTCCTACCCGTTTCCGCCCCTGGGGCTTCTCCGTCTGGCTGCTGTCCCTGGCTCTGCTGGTGCTGGGAGCGGCCCAGGACAGCCACGCCCAGATCCAGCTGCGCGGCAGCCTGGCCACCCCGGGCCCTGTCGTCACCACCGAGCGCGTGCGCGCCGAGCTCGTCGCGCACGCGCCCGAGGGCGTCACGCCCGGCCAGCCGCTGTGGCTGGGCCTGGCCATCACGCACCAGCCCGAGTGGCATACCTATTGGAAGAACCCCGGCGACTCGGGCCTGCCGACCCAGCTTGACTGGCAGCTGCCCGCGGGGCTCACGGCCGGGGAGATCGAATGGCCGCTGCCGAAGATCATCCGCGTCGGCCCGCTGGCCAACTATGGCTATGAAGACCGGCTGCTGCTGCCGGTGCCGATCCAGGTCGCGCCCGACTTTCAATGGGCCGATGGCGACACGCTGACCATCCGCCTGCATGCGAGCTGGCTGGTCTGCCGCGTCGAGTGCATCCCCGAGGAAGGCAACTTCACGCTGCAGTTGCCGGTGCGCAGCGCCATCGCGCTGCATGCCGCGGAATTTGCCGCGGCCCGCGCGCGCCAGCCGGCGCAGTTGCCCGGCAAGAGCACGGCCCAGGTCGCGGGCGAGCGCCTGCAGGTGCGCATCGAAGGCCTGCCCGCGGCGCTGCGGGGCCAGGACCTGGCGCTGTTTCCCGAAACCGCCGAAGTGCTCGAGCACGCGGCCCTGCCCGGCAGCGGCTGGACCCAGGCCTGGGACGGCAGCACCTGGACCGCCGACTGGCCCCTGTCGAAGATGCGCGGCGAAACGCCGGCGCAGCTGCCCTTTGTCGTCACGCCCCAGGCCGTGCCCGCCGATGGCCCCGTGGGCTGGCGCACCGTCGCCACGGTCGAGGGCCGCTGGGACAGCGCGCCCGTGGCCGGCGTGTCGCCCGCGCTGGCGGCAGCGCTTGCGGCCAATGCCCAGCAGGCCCCGCCCGTTGCCCCCGCCAGTTCCAGCCTCTGGATGGCGCTGCTCGGCGGCCTGCTTGGCGGTTTGATCCTCAATCTGATGCCCTGCGTGTTCCCGGTGCTGGCGATCAAGATCGTCGGCTTCGCGCGCCACGGCCAGGACCGGCGCCAGCTGCGCCTGGGCGGCCTGGCCTATGGCGCGGGCGTGCTGCTGTCGTTTCTCGCGCTGGGCGGGCTGCTGCTGGCGCTGCGCGCCGCGGGACAGCAGCTGGGCTGGGGCTTTCAGCTGCAGTCGCCGGGCCTGGTTGCCGCAATGGCCGCGCTGTTCACGCTGCTCGGGCTGAACCTGGCCGGCATGTTCGAGTTCGGCCGCATGCTGCCCCAGCGCTGGGCCGGCGCGCAAATGCGCCATCCCGCGGCCGAAGCCTTTCTTTCGGGCGTGCTGGCCGTGGCCATTGCCTCGCCCTGCACCGCGCCCTTCATGGGCGCCTCGCTGGGCCTGGCCATCGACATGCCCGCCGTGCAGGCGTTGACGGTGTTCGCGGCGCTGGGCATCGGCATGGCGCTGCCCTATGTGCTGGCCAGCTGGATGCCGGGGCTGGTGCGCTGGCTGCCGCGCCCCGGCGCCTGGATGGAGACCTTCCGCCGCGCGATGGCCTTTCCGATGTTCGCGACGGTGGTGTGGCTGGTCTGGGTGCTGGGCCAGCAAAGCGGCATCGACGGCGCGGGCGCGCTGCTGGCACTGCTGGTCGCGCTCAGCGCGCTGGTCTGGGCATTGACCCTGACGGGCAAGACGCGATGGGTGCTGGGCGGCGCGCTGCTGCTGGGCCTGCTCTGGCTGGGCAGCGCCGTCGGCCCGCATCTGACGCGCACTGCCGCAGCCGAAGGCGCACCCGCGGCCAGCGCCGATGGCTGGCAGCCCTGGTCGGCCGAGCGCGTGGCCAGCCTCACGGCCGCGGGCACGCCGGTGTTCGTCGACTTCACTGCCGCCTGGTGCGTGACCTGCCAGGTCAACAAGCACACGACGCTCAACCGCGCCGAGGTGCGTGCGGACTTCGCCGCACGCGGCGTGGCGCTGCTGCGCGCCGACTGGACGCGGCGCGACCCGGCAATCACCGCCGCGCTCCATGCGCTGGGGCGCAGCGGCGTGCCGGTCTATGTGCTTTACGCACCGGGCAAGGCGCCGCAGGTGATGACCGAGCTGCTGTCGCCCGCCGAAGTGCAGGCGGCCCTGAGGGCCCTCTGAGCCTGTACGTCCGGCATGGCTGCAACCGCCGCGCCGGGCTGCTGCGTCAGCGCCCGCCTACAAGCGCGCGCCGGGCCGACGGCCTAGACTGAACGCACGCTGCAGCATCCTGCAGTGCGCCGGAGGGGTTCCGGCGTCGTCCACAAGGAGGTTTGCCATGACCACTGCAGTGCGCCCACCCGACTCCCCCCACTCCCCTGCGGCCAAGCACCGGGTCTCGCGCCGCTGGCGCTACGGCCTGATGGCGCTGCTCGTCGCCTGCCTGGCCGTCACGGGCGCGGTGCTGCCCCTGGTCTGGGACCTGCTCGGGGCCTTCGACCAGCTGCCGAAGATGCCCTGGCTCCAGGAGCTGCTTGCGCGCACGCCGGGCGTGAGCTGGTCGCTGATGCTGGTCTGGGGCACGGCGGTGTCGATCGCGCTGGTCGCGCTGCTGTCGCTGCGCTCGGGCTGGCGCGGCGTGACGCTGGTCGTGCTGCTCACCCTGCTGGCGGTGGTCTGGTACCTGCACATGCCCAATGTGCAGCAGTGCCTGACGCTCTATGGCACGGGCAATATCTGCAACACCTGGCAATGGGTGTTCACCATCAGCCTGGCGCTCGCGACCGCGCTCTATATGTTCGTGATCTTCCTGCTGAGCCTGTCGGCGCTGGGGCTGCTGTTCACGCGCCCCGAGGAAACGGCCGACGACTGAACCTTCAGTCGCGCTGACGGCGGTAGCGCGCAGGAAGATCTTCGATGCGCGCCATCAAGGGCAGATCCGCGGTCTGGAAATCCGGGTCCCATGCCGGTGCACCGAGCACCTTGGCGCCCATGCGCAGATAGCCCTGGATCAGCGCCGGCGCCTGCACCTCGGGCGCGCCGGGCGTGCCGCGGCCCTCGGCGGGCAGGGGCAGCGCGGTATAGGGTTGGACCTGCATTGCCGGCTCCGCCAGATAGCGCGTGCGCAGTTGCTGCCAGATCGCCGCCGCGCCTTCGCCATAGGCCAGGCCCGGGTGGTACATCGGCATGCTCGCGCAGCCAAGCATCGCCTCGAGGCGGTTGCGCTGCATGAACTCGGCCAGCGCCCCCCAGAGCGCGAGAATCGTCGCGCCATTGCGCCAGTCGGCATGCACGCAGCTGCGGCCGAGCTCGACGAGCCGCGGGCGCCAGGCGGCCAGCGGCGCGAGATCGAACTCATTGTCCGAATACAGCCCGCCCGCGCGCCGCGCCTCGGCCGGGGTCAGCAGCCGGTAGGTGCCGATCACCGTCTGGCTCACCGGGTCGCGCACCAGCAGATGCTCGCAGTAGTCGTCGAAGTGGTCGATGTCGTGGCCGGCGAGCGGTGTCGGCAGGCGTGCGCCCATCTCCTGCACGAACACCTGGTGGCGCAGGCGCTGGGCGGCGCGCACTTCGTCCTGGTGGCGCGCCCACTGCACCAGCAGGCGCTGGGGCGACGGCCGGGTCGAGATATGCGGCGCCACCGGGGGCTGCAGCAGCGCGGGCAGTGGCCGGGGAACATGGAAGGGCAGAATCGATGCCCAGTCTCCGGTCGGCATGGCTTGCAGGTTCTCGTCCATACATACTCCCGCGCTGCGTTGAATTGGCGTGATACCGGGATCGGGTGGGTGACGGGTGACCGCGTCGCTCCCCTTTTTTCAGCCCCGGCTCACGCTATGCATTGTTCGCCCTCGATGTGACAATATGTTGACACCCCCTGAGCGGCTTACGCGGCAGGCGCCGAGCCCGCTTCCCCCTCTCAACCTTCGGTGGAGGGGGACGGCAGCCTCGCTGCGGGGCGGCCCTTGCTCGCTGCCCTGAGTTGAGGCACGCCAGGTTTATAGGCAAGCTATTCCATTGCCATCACCGTGTCTTCGCCCTGCCCCGGGGCCGGCGCGCGATCCGTTAAACTGCACCATTGCCCGAATTCCTTGTCGACCGCCCGGCCCGGCCCGGGCGCCGTCGATCTCCGCTGGATGCGCCCTGCCTGGTGTCGTCCGCTGCGGCCCAGCCCCCTTTGTGAGTGAGTACCATGTCTTTTGCCCCCCTTCAAAACGACACCTTCCTGCGCGCCTGCCGCCGCCAGGCGACCGACTACACGCCGCTGTGGCTGATGCGCCAGGCCGGCCGCTACCTGCCTGAATACAAGGCCACGCGGGCGCAGGCCGGCAGCTTCATGGGCCTGGCAACGAATACCGACTACGCGACCGAAGTCACCTTGCAGCCGCTCGAGCGCTTTCCGCTCGACGCCGCGATCCTGTTCAGCGACATCCTGACCATCCCCGACGCCATGGGCCTGGGCTTGAGCTTCGAAACCGGCGAAGGCCCGCGCTTTGCCAAGGTGGTTCGCGACGAAGCGGCCGTCGCCGAGCTGGCCGTGCCCGACATGGACAAGCTCGGCTACGTGTTCAACGCCGTGACCTCGATCCGCCGTGCGCTGAACGGCCGCGTGCCGCTGATCGGCTTCTCGGGCAGCCCCTGGACGCTGGCCTGCTATATGGTCGAAGGCAAGGGCAGCGCCGACTACCGCCTGGTCAAGAGCCTGATGTATGCGCGCCCCGACCTGATGCACCGCATCCTGGCCATCAATGCCGACAGCGTGGCCGCCTACCTCAATGCGCAGATCGACGCGGGCGCGCAGGCGGTGATGATCTTCGACAGCTGGGGCGGCGTGCTGGCCGATGGCTGCTTCCAGGAGTTCAGCCTGGCCTACACGCATCGCGTGCTGGCGCAGCTCAAGCGCACCGGAGCCGATGGCAGCGATGTGCCGCGCCTGGTCTTCACCAAGGGCGGCGCCCTCTGGCTGCCCGAGATGAAGGACCTGGACTGCGAGGTGCTGGGCCTCGACTGGACGGCCAACCTGGGCAAGGCGCGCGCCATCGTCGGTGGCGAGGTCGGCGGCCCGGGCAAGGCGCTGCAGGGCAATATCGACCCCAATGTGCTGTTTGCCGCGCCCGAGCAGGTGGCCGCGCAGGCGCGCGCCGTGCTCGACAGCTTCGGCACGCCGCACACCGACCGCAGCACCACCGGCCCCACGCATATCTTCAATCTGGGCCATGGCATCAACCAGTTCACGCCGCCCGAAAATGTGGCGGCGCTGGTCGAAACGGTGCACAGCCACTCGCGCGCGCTGCGCCAGCGCTGAGCGCGGGCAGGTCCGGGCCGGCCGTGCGCCTGAAATGCCGCATGGCCCCCGGTGAGCAAGCACCCACCTTGCGCACATGCAGTTATGCACAGCAACGGGGCAGGCGGGCATGCACGCTTGCAGTGCACCCTGGCCGGCACGCCTCCTGAAGAATTTGCATCTTGACAACGCAAGTTGTTGATTTACAAGGATATTCATGCACTGCTTGAAGTGCGGGCGGCGCGATCCAACAGCTTGCAGACGCAATGTTGCAGCTTTGCCCACATCGTTTGTGCACAAAGTTATCCACAGAAATTCCGGAAATAAGCAAATCAACCCTGAAATCAAGGACTTGCAGTGGATTTCTCAGGCTTTTCCCGAAAAACCCAGGGTTTGCCGAGCAAAAACAGCCGGCGCCGGGCGCTTGACAGCAGACCATGTTCCGACTTATGCACATGACGCGCATAAGCCTCGATGCCTGTCCACGCAGTCGAAACGCCTAGCAGAATCCCGGCAGCGCGCCTGCAAGCCATTGATTCATAAAGAATGGCCTACAGGAACGGGCTGCGAAAAAAACAACGCGGCCGGGGGCAAATGCCTTCGGGTCCACACAAGCCCTGACAATCCCCACAAAGTTATCCACAGAAAAGACGGAAATCCGGAAATCTCCGGGTTTCCCCTGTTCCCTTCGTCTCCTGCCTGCCGCGCCGACCTGCCATGACCGCCCCGTTTCCCATTCAGATTGCCCTGCAGATGCCGGCCCACAGCGCGGTCGGCCATCTGCTGACCTATGCGGCCGACACGCGCCTGGCGCCGGGCACGCTGGTGCGCGTGCCGCTGGGGCGGCGCGAGATGCTGGGCGTGGTCTGGGACGATCCTGAATCCGGTGAGACATCGACCGATGCGGGGGCCGTGGAGGGTCTGCAGCTGCGGCCCGTGACCGGCGTGCTCGAAGGTATCGCGCCGCTGCCCGATGCCTGGCGCCGGCTCGTGGCCTTTGCCGCGCGCTATTACCAGCGCAGCATCGGCGAGATCGCGATGGCCGCGCTGCCGCCGCAGCTGCGCGAGCTCACGGCCGAGCAGCTGGCACGGCGCCTCAAGCCCTCCAAGACGGCCGCCAAGGCCACGGGCCCCGAGACCGGCGCGCGCCCGGCACTGGTCGCGCTGAGCGCCGAGCAGGAGACGGTGGTCGCGCAGATCGCGGCCAGCGCCAGCGAAGCGAAACCCTTTCTGCTCTACGGCAGCACCGGCAGCGGCAAGACCGAGGTTTACCTGCGCTGCGTCCAGGCGGCGCTCGACGCCGACCCGCAAGCCCAGGCGCTGGTCATGGTGCCCGAGATCAACCTCACGCCGCAGCTCGAGGCCCGCTTCGTCGAGCGCTTCGCGCCGCAGTACGGCGCGGCGGCGGTGGTCAGCATGCACAGCGGCATGACCGGCCCGCAGCGCCTCAAGAGCTGGCTGGCCGCGCACACCGGCCAGGCGCGCATCGTACTGGGCACGCGCATGTCGGTGTTCGCGAGCCTGCCGGGCCTCAAGGTGATCGTCGTCGACGAGGAGCACGACGCGAGCTACAAGCAGCAGGAGGGCGCACGCTATTCGGCGCGCGACCTGGCGATCTGGCGCGCGCGCGCCCAGGGCGCGCAGATCATCCTGGGCAGCGCCACGCCCTCGTTCGAGAGCTGGCATGCGAGCCGCCCGGCCACGCCGCAGGACCCGGGCGGGCGCTACCTGCGGCTGCACATGCCCAGCCGCATCGGCGCCGCCGAGCTGCCCCGCGTGCGGCTGGTCGACATGACCCAGCAGCCGCGGCGCGCGGTGTTCTCGCCGCCGCTGCTCGCGGCCATCACCGAGCGCGTGCAGCGCGGCGAGCAGAGCCTGGTGCTGCTCAACCGCCGCGGCTTCGCGCCCGTGCTCTACTGCGCCGACTGCGAATGGAAAAGCGACTGCCCGCACTGCAGCGCGCACCAGGTGTTCCACAAGGGCGATCGCACGCTGCGCTGCCACCACTGCGGCTTCACCCAGCGCGTGCCGCCGGCCTGCCCCACCTGCGGCAACCCCGACATCCTGCCGCTGGGCAAGGGCACGGAGCAGCTCGAGGAAGAACTGGTGCGCCTGCTGCGCAACGTGCAGCGCCCCGATCACGCGCCCGCACGCGTGGCGCGCATCGACGCCGACACCACCCGGGCCAAGGGCGCGCTCGAGGAGCAGCTCGCGCAGATGCATGCGGGCGACATCGACGTGCTGGTGGGCACGCAGATGGTCGCCAAGGGCCATGACTTCCGGCGCATCACGCTGGTCGCGGCCGTGCAGCCCGACAACGCGCTGTTCTCCAACGACTACCGCGCCGCCGAGCGCCTGTTCTGCCTGCTGATGCAGGCCGCGGGCCGGGCCGGGCGCGATGCCGAATACCTGCAGGCCAGCGGCAGCCGCGCCGAGATGTGGATCCAGACGCGCGACCCGCAGCACGCGGTGTTCGGCGCGCTGCGCAGCCATGACTACCCGTCCTTTGCCGCGCAGCAGCTGCGCGAGCGCGAGGATGCAGGCATGCCGCCCTTTGCCTACCAGGCGCTGGTGCGCGCCGACGCCCGCACCCAGGAGGATGCGCAGGCCTTCCTGCACGCCGCGAGCCAGGCCGCGCGCGACGCCGGACTGCCCGGGCTGGAGCAGGTGTTCCTGTTTCCGCCGATCCCGATGACCATCCAGCGCGTGGCCAATGTCGAGCGCGCGCAGATGCTGCTCGAGAGCCTGGACCGCATCGCACTGCAGCGCTTCCTGCATGCCTGGCAGCCGCTGCTGCACCAGCTGCGCGCGCAACCGGCGCACCGGCCATTGGTGCGCTGGCTCGTCGACGTCGATCCCTTAGCGATCTGAGCCACCTCGGTCAAGAGCCTGCTGCCGCCGGGGTTGGGCAGTTGCGTCGGCTGCGGCAAAGAGGCATTGTCGGCTTCTGGTGGGCGCGCCGCGGGTCCTCCACGGCGCGCACCCCCTGCTGGAGCCCATAAAACCATGAAGACCCTCAATCGCCCTCTGTGGCGCCTGGCCCTGTGCGCCAGCGCGCTGTCCCTGGCCGCCTGCACGGCCACCCCGTCGCGCGACATGGCGGCAACGCCCGCTGCGATGCAGGCTGCGCCCGCCCTGTCCACCGCCGCCGCTCCCGCTGCGGCGCCCAACGCGTCAGCCCTGCCCCATGTCGTGGTGCTGGCCACCGGCGGCACCATTGCCGGCGCGGGCGCCTCGGCCGCGAGCAGCGCGACCTACCAGGCGGCCAAGGTGCCGGTCGAGCAGCTGCTGACCGGCCTGCCCGAGCTGGGCAAGGTGGCGCGCGTGTCGGGCGAACAGGTGTTCCAGATCGCCTCCGAAAGCTTCACCAACGAACAGCTGCTGACGCTCGCGCGGCGCGTGCAGGCGCTGGTGCGCCAGCCCGACGTGCAAGGCATCGTCATCACCCATGGCACCGATACGATGGAGGAAACCGGCTTCTTCCTGAACCTCGTCGTGCAGACCGACAAGCCCGTCGTGCTGGTCGGCTCGATGCGCCCGGGCACGGCGCTGTCGGCCGACGGCGCGCTCAACCTGCTGGGCGCGGTGAGCGTCGCTGCCAGCAAGGACGCCGCGGGCAAGGGCGTGCTGGTCAGCATGCATGACGAGATCCATACCGCGCGTGACGTCGCCAAGCTGGCCAACATCAAGACCAGCGCCTTTGCCAGCCCCTGGGGCCCGCTGGGCATGGTGGTCGAAGGCAAGGCCTGGTGGTTCCGTGCGCCCGTCAAGCGCCACACCAGCGCCAGCGAGTTCAGCATCGACCGCATCCAGACGCTGCCGGCCGTCGATATCGTCTACAGCTACGCCAATGTGCCAGCCACCGCGCTCGATGCGCTGGGCGCGGCCGGCGCGCAGGCGATCATCCATGCGGGCACGGGCAACGGCTCGGTCGCCGACCGCATCGTTCCCAAGCTCAACCAGTGGCGCAGCAAGGGCGTGGTCGTGGTGCGCAGCTCGCGCATTCCCGGCGGCTTCGTGCTGCGCAACGCCGAGCAGCCCGACGACAAGTACGACTGGGTCGTGGCACATGACCTGAATCCGCAGAAGGCAAGGCTGCTGACGGCGGTGGCGTTGACTCAGACAAAGGATACGCGGGAGCTGCAGCGGATCTTCTGGGAGTACTGAAGCGTGGGGCTTGAAACGCCCCTTGATTTCATGAGGGCAGGCCATTCACCCTTCGACGCGGCCGGCCAGACAAGCTCAGGGCGAACGGTAAAAACCGTTCGTGGTGAGCCTGCCTGCGCGGCCCGGTCGAACCATGGACGTCCTGCCCTCAATCAAAAGCATGCTCATCCCTCCGTCAACAACGCCACCGCCCCCGAAAACGTCACAAAAGCCAGCACCGTACTGACCAGAATGATCCGCGCCACGCGCCCGCCGTGGGCGCCGAAGCGCTCGGTCAGCAGCGCGACGTTGCTGGCGCTGGGCAGCGCCGCGACCAGCACCAGCACGACCAGCGCCGGCTCGGACAGCGGCACGCCCAGCGCGATCGCCGTGCGGCCCGCGAGCCAGACCAGCAGCGGGTGCGCGAGCAGCTTGGCCAGCGCCAGCGGCACATAGTCGCGCGGCGCGACGCGCTCGCTGGCGTTCATCTGCGAGCGCGCGAGCACCGCGCCAATCGTGAACAATGCAACCGGCGAAGCGGCATCGGCCAGCATTGCCAGCGTCTTGTCGACCGGCGCGGGCAGCGTCCACTGCGCCCACGAGGCCAGCGCGCCCAGCGCCATGGCCCAGGGCATGGGGTTGGCGGCCACGCCCTTGAGCGCATTGCGCAGCGCCGCGCCCGCGCCGCCGGCGGAGTCCAGGCGGGACAGCGCGATGCACAGCGAGCTGGTGATCACCATATCGACCGCCATCGTCACGATCGCCGGGCCCGCGGCGTGCGCGCCCAGCAGCGCGACCAGCAGCGGCACGCCCATGAACCCGGTGTTGGGGAAGACAGAAACCAGCGCGCCAAAGGCTGCGTCGTTCCACCCCAGGCGCCGGCGCGTGAGCGCGACCACCGCAGCGACCAGCACCAGGCCGCTGGCCAGATAGACGCCGGCCACGGCCGGGTCCAGCAGCTGCGCGATCGGCGTGCGCGCGCCAAAGCGGTAGAGCATGCTCGGCAGCGCGAAATACAGCACGAAGCTGTTGAGCCCGGCGATGGCCGACAGCGGCAGCATGCCGCGGCGCGTGGCGACAAAGCCACAGAGCACGAGCGCGAAAAACGGGGAAGTGACCAGCAGGACAGACAGCACGGCGTCGAAAATGAAAGCAGCTACAGTGGCGCGCGCGCCGAAGCAGCGAGTTTGGCACGTCGCATCGATCCTCGCATCGCCCTGCGCCATGCTGCACTGCAGCAACCGCCGCGGCGCGGGGCCGGTATCATGCGGGCTGGCCCGCGCACTGCCCGCGGCGCCGGTCTTTTTGCGCACCCATCCCCTGCCCACTTCCTCTCAGTCCATGTCTGCCGGTCTCAACCTTGCCCAGCTTCAAGCGGTCCACTACACCCAAGGTCCGTGCCTGGTGCTGGCGGGCGCGGGATCGGGCAAGACACGCGTCATCACGCACAAGATCGGCCGGCTGATCGAGACCGGCATGCACCCGAAGCGCATTGCGGCGATCACCTTCACCAACAAGGCCGCGGCCGAGATGCGCGAGCGCGCCAAGGGGCTGATCGGGCGCCCCGCCAAGGACGTGCTGATCTGCACCTTCCATGCGCTGGGAGTGAAGATGGTGCGCGAGGACGGCCAGGCGCTGGGCCTCAAGCCGCAGTTCAGCATCCTCGACTCCGACGATGTGGTCAGCATCCTCAAGGACGCGGCTGGCGGCACCACCGACGTGGCGACCGCGCGCCAGTGGCAGTGGACCATCAGCAAGTGGAAGAACATGGGTTACGACAGCCGCAGCGCGCTGGCCATGGCCCAGGACGACAGCGAGCGCAGCATCGCGCTGCTGATGGCGCGCTACGAGGAACGCCTCACGGCCTACCAGAGCGTCGACTTCGACGACCTGATCGGCATGCCGCTGCGCCTGCTGCGCGACCACCCCCCGGTGCGCGAGAAATGGCAGAACCTGCTGGGCCATGTGCTGGTCGACGAATACCAGGACACCAACGCGACGCAGTACGACCTGCTCAAGCTGCTGATCGGCGAGCGCGGCCACATCACCGCCGTGGGCGATGACGACCAGTCGATCTACGGCTGGCGCGGCGCGACGCTCGACAACCTCAAGAAGCTGCCGCTCGACTATCCCGCGCTCAAGGTCATCAAGCTCGAGCAGAACTACCGCTCGACCAGCGCCATCCTGCGCGCCGCGAACAATGTGATCCAGCCCAACCCCAAGCTCTATCCAAAGACGCTGTTTTCCGAGCTCGGCGAAGGCGATCCGGTGCGCGTGGTCGATGCCGACTCCGAGGAGCACGAGGCCGAGCGCGCCGTGGCGCGCATCCAGGGCCTGCGCGCGGCCAGCAATCCGCCGCCGGACTGGAAGGATTTCGCCATCCTCTACCGCGCCAACCACCAGGCCAAGCCCTTCGAGAAAGCGCTGCGCAAGGCCGCGATCCCCTACAAGGTCTCGGGCGGCACGAGCTTCTTCGACCGCACCGAGGTCAAGGACTTGTGCGCCTGGTTCCGGCTGTGGATCAACAACAACGACGACCCGGCGTTCCTGCGCGCGATCACCTCGCCCAAGCGCGGCATCGGCCACACCACGCTGGGCAAGCTCGGCGAATTCTCGACGCAGCACAAGCTCAGCATGTTCGGCTCGCTGTTCAGCCACATGCTGCCCGCGGTGCTGCCGACCAAGGCGCACGACAGCGTCATGGAGTTCGGCCGCTATGTGAACGACCTCGAATACCGCGCGCGCCACACGCTGGGCGCCGAGGATTCGCGCGCCTTCCTGGCCGACTGGCTCAAGGAAATCGACTACGAAAAGCACATCTACGACAGCGAGGACAGCGAGACCGTCGCCGCCGCGCGCTGGACCAATGTGCTCGAGTTCTGCGACTGGATGGCGCAGCGCGCGGGCGGCCAGGTCGACGACACCAGCGGCAGCTCGATCACCAGCGAGAAGAAAAGCCTGCTCGAGGTCTCGCAGACGATCGCGCTGCTCTCCACGATCAGCGAGCGCGAGAAGGACCAGGACATGGTGATCCTGTCGACGCTGCACGCCTCCAAGGGCCTGGAGTGGCCGCATGTGATGCTCGTCGGCGTGACCGAGGGCATGCTGCCCTTCAAGCTCGACGACGACAACGGCCGCCAGCAAAAGGTGAGCGACGAGACCGTGCAGCGACTGCAGGAAGAGCGCCGGCTGATGTACGTGGGCATCACGCGCGCGCGCAAGACCCTGGCCGTGAGCTGGACCAAGCGGCGCAAGAAGGGCCGCGAGATGGTGGCCGCGATGCCCAGCCGCTTCATCCAGGAGATGGGGCTGGACCAGGCCACGATGCGCGAGGACCCGCGCGAGAAGCTGCGCCAGCTGCGCGCCGAATTCGCGCGCAAGGCCGCGGCGCAGACCCCTGTTTCCTGATTTCAAGCGACATGCATTTCTCTCTTTCTCCCCTCCTGCGCGGCGCCGCGGCCGGCGCGCTGCTGGCGCTGGGCGCGAACGCCTTCGCCCAGACCGCTCCCTGCATCGACGCCGACCAGGCCAGCCACCAGACGCTGCTGGGCCATTGGGAAGCGCAGTTCAGCGCCCCGGGCGAACAGCCCGTCCCTGCGGGCACGGCCCGGCTCGAGCTCATCCCCCACCCCGAGCTGGCGGCCAGCGTGCGCGGCCGATTGCAGCGTGCGGGCGCCGAGGCGCTGCTGGCGGGCGACGTGGACCAGGGCGACTTCACGCTCGAAGAATCGATCAACGGCAAGAACATCAGCGCGACCTGGATTGGCCAGGTCGTACCCGACAGCTGCGGCAAGGAAATTCGCGGAACATGGACTCAGGCAAACCCCCCTCTTTCTCTTTCATTCGTGCTGCGCAAGCAGGCAGGCCAATGATCGCGCGCCACATGCCCACGCTGGCCGCCGCCGCGGCCTGGAGCCTCCTGTCGCTGCCGGCGCTGGCCGCGGGCAACGCTGCCCCGGTCGCCAGCACGCCCTCCGATGCCTGGCGGCTTTGCACCGCGGCCGCCGACGGCCCGGAGCGCCTGGCGTGCTTCGATGCCTGGGCCAATCAGCAGCCCTGGCAGGCCCCGGCTGCCAGCGCCGCCCAGTCCGAGCCAGCTGCCGCGGCATCGGCTGCCGCACCACTGCCCGCGCCCGCACCGATCGTCGCGACCTCGGCCGCGCCGCTCACGCGCGACGCGATGCCCGCCGACCCCGTGGTGCGCGGCTGCAATGACGCCAAGTACAGCGCCATGACGCGCTTCTGGGAGCTGACCGAAGGCACCGACTGCGGCGTCTTCACCGTGCGCGGCTACCGGCCGATGTCGATCTCGGTGGTCGCCAGCAACGGCGTCAACCGCCAGCCGTCGTCGCCCGCGCCCGACCACCAGAGCACGACCGCCACCGACTACCGCAGCACCGAGACCCGGCTCAACATCTCGGCGCGCACCAAGCTTGCCACCGGCCTGCTCGCGCGCACGCCCGAGCGCAAGGATTCGCTGTGGGTCGGCTACACCCAGCAGTCGTACTGGCAGGTGTTCAGCCCCGACCTGTCGCGCCCGTTCCGCACCACGGACCACGAGCCCGAGGTGATCTATGTCTACCCGCTGTCGCTGGCGCTGCCCGGCGGCTGGAACTGGGCCTACGCGGGCGCGGGCCTGGTGCACCAGTCCAACGGCCAGAGCCTGCCGCTGTCGCGCAGCTGGAACCGCTGGTACCTGATGACCGGCCTGGAAAAGGGCAACGACTTCGCCGTGACCAGCCGCATCTGGAAGCGCGTCAACGAAGGCGCGGACAGCGACGACAACCCCGACATCGTCAATCTGCTGGGCCGCGCCGAACTCACCGGCACCTGGAACCCCAACCGCATGCACACGCTCAGCGCGACGGTGCGCAGCTCGCTGGGCTCGACCCCGCGCGGCTCGCTGCGCCTCGAATGGCTGCGCACGCTGGGCGAAGGCATCGGCGGCGGACGCAGCAACCTGCGCCTGCACACGCAGCTGTTCTCGGGTTACGGCGACAGCCTGATCGACTACAACCGCAAGCGCACCGTGCTGAGCGTCGGCTTCAGCCTATTGGATTTCTAGCGGTAGCGCTGCCGGGCCAGCCCCGGCAGAATGCATCCATGGATCTGCAATACCAGCTCAAGGCCGGCCACTACTACCTGTACGACATGCGCGACACGCCCAGCGCCGTCACGGGTGAGCGGCGCTTTCGGCTGCGCACGGAAACCGTGGCCATTGCCTTCGATCTGCATACCGGCGAGGTCCACCAGCACGGCACGCCGACGCGCATCCTGTCCTGGGCACTGACGGCCCGCCGGCGCCTGCGCGCGGCCGGGGCCTGGGAATCGGCGGACGACATCGTGGTGGTGTCGGGGCCGTTACCCATCGAGGAAATCAACAATTGCCTGCGGATACGGGGGTATTGCAGGCGGATGCTGCAGCGGCTTGCAAGTCTTCCCCATGGGAAATGGTGAAATAAGAGGCACCCCTGAGCGGCTTACGCGGCAGGCGCCGAGCCCGCTTCCCCCTCTCATCCTTCGGTGGAGGGGGGCGCCCGGCTAGGGACGGCAGCCTCGCTGCGGGGCGGCCCTTGCTCGCTGCCCCTGAGCAGAGCAGCGCTAGTTTTGGCCACTTCGCTCGGATTCCGTTCGTCCTGAGCCTGTCGAAGGATGGACGGCCCCGCTACAGTGCCGCCCTGCCCTCACCTCCCGCCTCTTACCTCACCGGATCAATCCCCCGATCCATCTCCGCATCGACTTCAGCGGCAGCTTCGGCCACATCCGCCAGATCTTCCGGGTCCGGATGCTTGACGATGGTCACCGGCACCGTGCTCAGGCGCGCGATCTCGCGTGAAACGGAACCGATCAGCGCGCGGCGCACGCCGCCCTGGCCCAGCGCGCCGATGATGATCATGTCGCAGCCATTGCGCTCGGCCATGTCGACCAGCGTGGCCGCGGTCTCGCCCAGGCCGACTTCGGCTTCGTGGCGCACGCCGGCGGCTTCGACCAGCGCCACGGCGGGCTCCATCAGGTGCCGGCCCGCGGCGACGCTGGCGCGCGCGATCAGGTCGGGGTCCTGGGTGGCGAGCTCGTAGAACGTGGCTTCCTGCTGCACATGGGCCAGCACCAGGCTGGCCTGCAGGCCCTGGCGCACCAGCCGCACGCCATGGCGCACCGCGTCCAGCGAGGGTTCCGATCCATCCACTGCAATCATGATTCTGAGCATCTCGACCTCCGGATATTGACGATGACCCAGTGTGCCAGACGCCCGGCTTCCCCCCATGAAGGACGACCGCGCAACCAGTCTGGGACAATGGCGCCCATGCTGCAGTTCGAAACCCTCCAAAACGACCCCTCCAGCCACGCGCGCCGTGGCAAGCTCACGCTCAACCATGGCGTGGTGCAGACCCCGATCTTCATGCCCGTGGGCACCTATGGCACCGTCAAGGGCGTCATGCCGCGCAGCCTCGAGGAAATGGGCGCGCAGATCATCCTGGGCAACACCTTCCACCTCTGGATGCGTCCCGGCCTCGACATCATGCAAAGCTTCGGTGGCTTGCATGGTTTCGAGAAGTGGAACAAGCCGATCCTGACCGACTCCGGCGGCTTCCAGGTCTGGAGCCTGGGCGCGATGCGCAAGATCACCGAGGAAGGCGTGCACTTCGCCTCGCCCGTGAACGGCGACAAGCTGTTCATGTCGCCCGAGGTCAGCATGCAGATCCAGACCACGCTCAACTCCGACATCGTGATGCAGCTCGACGAGTGCACGCCCTATGAGACCAAGGGCCACCTCACGACGCCGGCCGAGGCGCGCAAGTCGATGGAAATGAGCCGCCGCTGGGCCCAGCGCTCGAAGGACGAGTTCCAGCGCCTGGAGAACCCGAACGCGCTGTTCGGCATCGTGCAGGGCGGCATGTTCGAGGACCTGCGCCAGGAATCGCTCGAAGCGCTGGTGGAAATGGATTTCCCCGGCTATGCAGTCGGTGGTGTCAGCGTGGGCGAGCCCAAGGACCTGATGCTGCAGATCATGGCGCACACGCCGCACCGGCTGCCCGCGCACAAGCCGCGCTACCTGATGGGCGTGGGCACGCCCGAGGATCTGGTGCAGGGCGTGGCCGACGGCGTCGACATGTTCGACTGCGTCATGCCCACGCGCAATGCGCGCAATGGCACCATCTTCACGCGTTTTGGCGACCTGAAGCTGCGCAATGCGCGCCACAAGAGCGATCACCAGCCCATCGACACCAGCTGCACCTGCCATGCCTGCGCCGGTACCTCGGGCGTATCCTGGGACCAGGGCGGGCGCGAGGGCTTCTCGCGCGCCTATCTGCACCATCTCGACCGCTGCGGCGAGATGCTGGGCCCGATGCTGACTACCATCCATAACCTGCACTACTATCTGAACCTGATGCAGGAAGTGCGAGATGCGCTCGATAGCGGCACTTTTGCGGCATTCCGCGTGCAGTTCAGGTCAGATCGCGCCCGCGGCGTATAAATCGGTGGGATCGGCGCTGCGCCCCGCGCGGGTGCGGCCTGCCCTCCGACAAAAGCTGACACCCACTATCGGCGCGGGCCGCTATATTGGCCGGGACCCTGGTTTTCCTTCCCAATCAATGTTTCGCCCCGTCTTCGCCCCCCTCTCGCGCCCCAATCCGCTCCTGGCACCTTCCGCCGGTCTGGCGGTCGGCCTGTTTGCGGCTTGCCTGATCGGTATCCTGAGCCGCCCCGAAGCCTTTCTGGCCTCGTTCTGGCCCGCCAACGCCGTGCTGCTGGGCGTGCTGCTGCGCTGGCCGGCACTCGCACGTGCGAGCAGCTGGATGATCGCCGCCGCGGTCATGGTGCTGGCCGACCTGCTGACGGGCAGCAGCACGCCGAGCGCGCTGTGGCTGACGGGAGCGAACCTGCTGGGCGTGGCCTGCGGCTGGTGCTTCCTGCAGCGCCTGGATACACCGCTGCTGCAGCTGCGGCGCCAGAAATCGGTGCCCTATGTGCTGGTCGGCAGCCTGCTGGCGACGGCGGGCTCGACGCTGATCGGCGTGGGCGCGAGCGTCTATCTCTATCCTCTGGTCTGGGACCAGACCGCGCTGATGTGGTTCAGCACCGAGCTGATGAACTACATGCTGATCCTGCCTGTGATCCTGAGCGTGCCCCAAGGCCACCCGCGCCACTGGTGGCCCGAGCTCCCGGTGCGGGACTCGCTGCTGCGGCTGCTGCCGCTGCTGGCCGTCGCCGCCACCGAATACGCGGCCGTCACCCTGGGCGGCCCGGGCGCGATGGCGTTCACCGTGCCGGCTTTGCTGTGGTGCGCGCTGTCCTATGGCCTGTTCACGACCACCTTGCTGAGCCTGCTGGTGTGCAGCTGGAAGATCCTCAGCATCTCGATGGGCGTCATCGAATTCACGCCCACCGACCTCGAGCAGGCGCTGTCGCTGCGCCTGGGCCTGATGCTGCTGTCGCTGGGGCCCCTGGCCGTGGCCTGCACGCAGATCGCGCGCACCGAGCTGCTCGACCGCCTCGACCGCGCCGCGAGCCACGACTCGCTGACCGATGTGCTGACGCGCGGCGCCTTCATGGGCCGGGGCCAGCGCCTGCTCGAGCGCCTGCAGCACGAGTCGCGTCCGGCGGCCGTGCTGATGCTCGATCTCGACCATTTCAAGCGCGTCAACGACCTGCATGGCCACGCGGCGGGCGATGCGCTGCTGCGCGCCTTCGCCAAGACCGTGGCGCGGGTGCTGCGCCCCCAGGACCTGCTCGGGCGCGTGGGCGGCGAGGAATTCGCGGTGCTGCTGCCCAACGTGCGCCCGGCGGTGGCCGAGCAGATCGCGTCGCGCATCTGCACCGCGGTGCGCGCCCAGCGCCTGGCGCTGCCCCAGGGCGCGGTGCTGCAGGTCACGGTGAGCATCGGCCTGGCCTGCAGCGACGGCCAGCCGCCGGCGCTCGATGCGCTGCTGCAGCGCGCCGACGGCGCGCTCTACCAGGCCAAGGCCGCGGGGCGCGACGCCTGGCAGCGCAGCCCGGCGAGCGAGCTGCGCCCGGCGCTCGCGCCCGCGATGCACGCCTGAGCGCGGCGCTTACAGCGTGGAGGTCGGGACGTAGGGGTGCGTTTGCACCCAGTGCTGCGCGATGTCGAGCCGGCGCGTGATCCAGACATCGGGAAAGCGCTGCACGTAGTCCAGGAACTTCTGCAGGCCGACGGCGCGCGCGGGATGGCCCACGAGGCGCATGTGCAAACCCACCGACATCATCTTCGGCTGGGTCGCGCCCTCGGCGTAGAGCATGTCGAAGGCGTCGCGCAGGAAGCTGAACCACTCGTCGGAGGTGCCGGTCCAGCCCGCGTACTTGCCGTCGTTGTTGGTGAGCGAATAGGGAATCACCAGGTGCGGCTTGCCCTCCACCAGCTGCCACAGCGGCAGCTCGTCGCCGTAGTAGTCGCTGTCATAGAGGAAACCGCCCTCCTCGGCGATCAACCGGCGCGTGTTGACGCTCGGGCCGTAGCGGCAGTACCAGCCCAGCGGGCGCTCGCCCATCGTCGCCTGCAGCGAGGCGATGGCGCGGCGGATGTGCTCGCGCTCCTCGTCCTCGGCCAGCTCGAAATGCTTGATCCAGCGCCAGCCGTGGCAGCAGATGTCGTAGCCGTTGTCGCGGATCTTGGCGACGGCCAGCGGGTTGCGCTCGAGCGCCAGCGCGCAGCCGAACACCGTCAGTGGCAGGCCGCGCTCCTCGAACAGCCGCACCAGGCGCCAGAAGCCGACGCGGCTGCCGTACTCGAACAGGCCCTCGGCGGCCAGGTCCCGGCCATTGCCCATCTGGTTGAGGCCGTGCGCCTCGCTCAGGCCGGTCTCGCTGAAATTCTCGCCATCGTCGAAGGAAGGCTCGGAGCCTTCCTCGTAGTTCATCACGAAGTTCAGCGCCAGCCGCGCGCCACCGGGCCATTGCGGGTCTGGCGGCTGACTGCCGTAGCCAATGAAGTCGCGCTTGGGTTGCCAGGTCATGGAAAGCCTATCTCGAAGGGTGAAACGAAGCGAAGGGCCTCAGGGGGCGACTACCTCGAACGCGGGAATGTCGACGAATTCCTCGTCGCCGGCGTCATGCGCCTTCCACATCCAGACGGCAAAGCGCGCCGGCCCCTCGAGCAGGGTCAGGCTGTAGTGCCAGGTGTCCGGGTGGTAGGTGATCGACTGCCCGCCCTGCGCGATGAACGCCTCGGCGCGCGCGCCGTCGGGCCCGCCCTGCGCATCGGCCGGCGCGACGATCACGATGTAGCGGCAGGGGCCCAGCGGCATGAAGGTCTGCGAGGAGAACTGGTGGCGCTCCATGAACGTGACCTCGAGCGGCAGCGTGCGGATCTGCTCGACGCAGCTCACCGACAGATCGGGCTGCGCCTGCACGCGCAGGTTCGCCAGCGCGGGCGGCAGCGCCACCTTGCCGGCCGTCATGGGAATCTCGAGCACCGCGCCATAGGGCGCGAAGGCGCTCGCGGTCAAAGGCCTTGCCGTCAGTCTGTTCATGCACTCATCCCTGGATACGTTTGGTCAAACCCACCGCGCGCTCCATGACCAGCATCAGGACCAGCACGCAGACAATCAGCACGCCCGAGACCGCGGCCACGCGCACGTCCAGGGTCGACTCCATCATTCCCCACATGCGGATCGGCAGCATGTCGGTCTCGGCGTCGGCGAGAAACAGCGACACCGGCACGTTGTCCATCGAAGCCATGGTCGCCATGAAGGCGCCGGCGGCAATGCCCGGGGCGATCAGCGGCAGCGTGATGCGGCGAAAGCCGTACCACTTCGACGCGCCCAGGATCGCCGAGGACTCGAGCAGCCCGCGGTCGAGCTGCAGCAGGCTCGAGGTGGTCGTGCGCAGCACGAAGGGCACGACCATCACCAGGTGGCCGGCAACGATCAGCATCAGCGAGGGCTCAAGCCCGAGCAGCGAGAAGAACATCAATGCGGCCAGGCCAAAGGAGATGCCCGGCAGCACCAGCGGCGACAGGAAGAAGGCCAGCATCCCTTTGCTCCAGCGCGCCGAAGGCTGCGCCTGCAGCCCCAAAGCCGCGCAGGTGCCCAGCAGCACCGCCGTGCCCGCCGCGATCAGCGCCACGCTGACGCTGTGCGCGGCCGCGGCGTGGATCGGCGCCGAGCGCTGGGCATCGAACAGCTGCTCGTACCAGCGCAGCGACAGGCCCTTGGGCGGAAACGACAGCGTCTGGCTGTCCGTGAGCGAGGACAGCAGCACGATGACCACCGGCCCGACCAGGATCAGCAGCGCCAGCGCGGCAATGCCGCCGATCGTCAGCTGGTAGAAAACGTCCATTCCGTTGTCGCGTCTAGACATGCAGATACCTCATGCTCTTGCGTCCCATCAGATTGATGACGAACAGGCAGGCCAGCACCGTGCACAGCAGCACGACCGAGATGACGGCGGCCATCGGCCAGTTGTAGACCACCGAGGTCTGCTGCCAGATCAGCAGCGGCAGGTAGACCAGGCGGTTGCCGCCGATCACCGACTGCGAGATGAACGCCGTGGTCGAGCTCGCGAAGACCAGCGTGCAGCCCGCGATCAGGCCCGGCAGGCTCAGCGGCAGGATCACCTTGAACAGCGTGCGCCAGCGCGAGGCGCCCAGGATGCTCGAGGCATCGAAGAGATTGCGGTCGAGCTTGGACAGCGCCGCGATCAGCGGCAGCAGCAGCATCGGCAGCTCGATCTGCGTCAGCGAGATCACCAGCCCGAGCTCGGTCTGCAGCAGGCGCAGCGGCGCCGCCGTCAGGCCCAGCGCGAGCAGCGTCTGGTTCACCACGCCCTCGTTGGAGAGGATGACGATCCAGGCAAAGGTGCGCACCACCACCGACAGCAGCAGCGGCATGATGATGATGAACAGCAGGATGCGCTGGCCGCGCGCGCCCAGCGACAGGTAGACCAGCGCCAGCGGGTAGCCGAGCAGCACCGCGGCCACCACCGTCATCGCGCCGAGCTTGAGCGTGTCGAACGTGGCCTTCCAGTAGAACGGGTCCTGCACGAACTTCGTCCAGGTCAGCAGGCCCCAGCGCTCGAGCTCGGGGTCGTCGTGGAAGCTGATCCCGAACAGCAATACCAGCGGCGCCGCGAACAGCAGCATGAAGGCCACGAACAAGGGGACGACCAGCGCCCCCTCGCGTGTGCGCAGCGGCAGCGCCAGCATCAGCGCGCCACTTCGCGGTTGAAGCGCTCGATCCACTCGGCGCGCAGCGGATTGATCTTGGTCCAGTCATGCTGCACCATGGTCTTCATCTCGTCGAGCGAGCGCAGCGGCAGCCCGGCATTGGCCAGATTGACCTCGCTGTTGACCGGGGCCATGAAGTAGGGGCTGGCCATCAGCTGCTGCTGCAGCGGCGTGCTGATCGAGGCGTCGATGAATTTGTAGGCGTTGTCGACGTTCTTGCTGCCCTTGGCGATGTGGAAGGTCGTGAAGAAGGCGATCAGGCCGGTGCTGGGGACCACCATCTCGATGTCCACGCCCTTGGCCTTGAGCGTGCCCACGGTCTGCGTGTTGGTGTACATCACGTCGCACTGCCCCTGCTGGAACATGCTCGGCATCGAGGCCGAATTGCCGATCACCGCGACCTTGGGCAGCACCTTCTTGAGCTCGGTGAAGAAGGGCTCGACATTGGTTTCCGAGCCGCCGAAGGCCTTGGCGATCTCGATGATCGACACCGTGCCAAACGTCGTCTGGAAGCCGGTCAGCCCCAGGCGCGAGACATAGGGCTCGGAAAACAGGTCCTTCCAGCCGGTCGGCGGCTTGGCGAATTTCTTCGGGTTGTAGGCAATGCCGACGAACTGCCCGGCGACGTTGACGCCATGCGCATCGATCATGCCGGCGGGCAGCTTCGAGGCGTTCTTCAGACGCGAGGCGTCGAATTTCTCGAACAGGCCGGACTCGATGGCCGTGACGCGCGGGCCCGGGTCCAGGATGAAAGTGTCGAAGGGCGCGCGGCCGCGCGCCGCGCGCGCCTTGGCGATCTGGTCTACAGCCCACAGCGACTGCATGCGCAGCTCCACGCCCGCGTCCCTTTTCAGGGCCGGAGCGACGATGCTGCGATAGGCCTCTTCCCAACTGCCGGGATAGATCGCGGTCGTCACGGCGGCGTCATTGGCAAAGGCGCTGGGGGTCAGGCCGCAGGCCGCCGCGGCGCTGCTCCATTGAATGAAATCGCGTCGATTCATGAGAACACTTCCTTTTTTTCAGACCGCAAAAACCTGAGGATTGGCCGTGTCGGACAACCCTATCCAGATATCTCCCGGCAAATGCGCATCGAGCGCCGAGCGTTTATGGATGGATTTGACGTGGATGCCCTCGCCCATTTGAATCTGGTGCACCGAATTGCCGCCCAGCGGCGTGCTCAAAATGCGCCGCGCCGCAATGAAACCGGCTCTTGCGCTGGATGCAATCTCGAGCTGTTCGGGCCTGAAGGTCAGCGTGACGGATTTTCCCGACGAGAAATGCGCGCCGCTCCAGGGCACCGAAAGCAGCTTGTCGCCGGCAACGCGCAATTGCATCGAAGCGCTGTCCATGGACACGACATTCGCCTGGACCTGATTGCAATTGCCGACGAACTGATTGACGAACAGGGTTTGCGGGCGGTCGTAGATATTCACCGGAGTGTCGAGCTGCTCGAGCTTTCCCTGGTTCATGACCGCCACCTTGTCGGCCACCGTCATGGCCTCTTCCTGGTCATGGGTGACGAGAATCGCCGTGATGCCCAGCTGCTTTTGCAGCCGCTTGATCTCGAGCTGCATGTCCAGGCGCAGGTTCTTGTCCAGCGCGCTGAAGGGCTCGTCGAGCAGCAGCACCTGGGGCTGCGTGGCGATGGCGCGCGCCAGCGCCACGCGCTGCTGCTGCCCGCCCGAGAGCTGGCGCGGATAGCGGTCGCGCGCCTGGGGCAGCTGCACGATTTCAAGGCATTCCAGGGCGCGTTTGGTGATCAGGCTCGAAGCGGTCTTTCTCGCCTGCAGCCCATAAGACACGTTTTCCAGCGCCGTCATATGCGGGAACAGCGCATAGTTCTGGAATACCAGGCCGATATTGCGCGCGTTCGGCTGCAAATCGTCCACGGCCCGCCCATCGATGCGGATCGTGCCCGAGGACTGTTTGGCAAACCCGGCGACGATTCGCAGCAGTGATGTCTTGCCGCAGCCCGAAGGCCCCAGCAAGGCCAATATCTCGCCGGGATTGATGGAAATGCTGACGTCGCTGAGTGCGGTGAAATTCCCGAAACGCTGTGTGATCGACTCGATATCCAATGAACTCGATTTCATCTTGCGACGCACCCCGAAATGGCAACACCTGAGGCATAGCGATAATCGTGCCAGCTTGGTTATTTGTTATCGCTCTCTCTGCAGGGCCAGTAATCCATGGCTGTGCAATGCAATATGCCGGCCCTGCAATGGAGCCGTATTTGCACCGCGATGGAATGCATTGCACGCGCGGGGTGCAAATGCCGGCACGCCAATGCGGCACTGCACCAGTTGCGCCCGCCGGGCGCGGGCGTTCAGAGCGGTGGCGCGGACGTGGATGCCGTGGGCATCGACAATGGCGTCTGGCCCGCCGTGGTGCCGCAGGCATGGCAAAAGCGCGAGAAGGTGCTCTTGCGCGTGCTGCAGGTGCCGCAGTGGTCGAACAGGCCGATGCCGCAATGCGGGCAGAAATCGATGCCCGGGTCCTTGAGGTCCACGACCCGCTCGCAGCCCGGGCACACGCCCTTGGACAGGCGCGCCAGCGCCGTGTCGTAGCTCAGCTCGACGCGGCGCTGCGCATCGGGCATGGCCTCCTGGCGCTTTTGCCGCTCGAGGTAGCGGTTGAAGGCCTGGATGGCCGCGCGCCCGAGCACCACCGTGAGCACGATGCCGACGATATGGCGCACATAGCCGCCGTAGCTGGGCAGGTGGGGCACGAGCTCGACAAAGAACGCAAACAGCGCAAAGAAGATGAAACCCCAGACAAAGGGCCAGGCATTGCTGCGGCGCTTCTTGGCAAACAGCCAGCCCGCAATCACCAGCAGCGGCAGCGTCAGCGCCAGGCGGTAGAGGAACACGCGCAGCTCCTTGGCGCGCTGCGCTTCGATCCACTGCCCGCGCGCGCCGTCTTCGAGTGCGCGCCAGCTGTCGTCGGCACGCGCATAAGCCTGCTGGGCATCGAGCTGCTGCTGCCGCTGCGCCTGCACCGCGACGCTGGCGCGGCGCTCGGTTTCCTTGAGCTGGTCGAGCGCGCGGGTGCGCGCCAGCAGCTCTGCGTCCTGGTCGGGGCGCTGCGTCGCGCTGCGCGTTGCCACCCAGTTGTCGAAGGCTTCGCGCGCGCCCGTGTAGGCGCCGCGCGCGGCGCGATAGCGCAGCTCGGTCTGCTCGAGCGCAGTCGTGGCCTGGTCGCGCAGCCGCTCGGCGGTCTGCCGCTCGAGCCGGACCTGATCGGCGCGCCCGGGCGGCATGAAGCTCTCGATGGTCTGCGGCGCTTCGACCTGCGGCAGGTCGTTGACGACCAGCTGGCCCAGACCCACGAGGAAACCGGCAAACAGGATCGCCACCAGCCACAGGCCGCGGCGAAACCATTGCTCGGGCAGACGCAGGGACTTGCTCATGGGACTTCCTCGGTATCTTTCAGGGGGGCGCCGGGGCGCAGCAGCGCCGCGCAGCGCGTCAGATATTCTGGCACCAGCATGAACACCGCCAGCGACATCAGCAGATTGGCGCCGGCGGTGAACAGGAACAGCTGCGGAATGCTGAAGCCCGCGGACAGCAGTGCGCCCGCAATCACGCTGCTGGCCACCATGAACAGCGCGTTCAGGATATTGTTGGCGGCAATGATGCGCGCGCGGTGCGTGGGCTGGCTGCGCAGCTGCACCAGCGCGTACATCGGCACGCTGTAGATGCCTGCCGACAGCGACAGCAGCAGCAGATCGGCCACCACGCGCCAGTGCGCGGGCCGCGCAAGAAAGGCCGACACGTCCATCAGCGCGCCCGGCGGCAGGCTGCGCGAGGCCAGGTACAGGTCGGCGGCAAACAGGCTCATGCCCAAAGCGCCCAGCGGCACCAGTCCGATCTCGACCTGCCCGCGGCTCAGGCGCTCGCACAGCAGCGCGCCCGCGCCCACGCCGACCGAGAACACCACCAGCAGCAGCGCCGCGACCTGCTCGTCGCCGTGCAGCACCTCGCGCGCAAAAGCCGGGAACTGGCTCAGGAACACGGCGCCGAAGAACCACATCCAGCTGATGCCCAGCAGCGAGCGGAACACCACCGGCTGCGTGTGCGCGAGCCGCAGGTTGCGCCAGGTCTCGGTGAACAGGTTCCAGTTGATGCGCAGGCCCGGGTCGGTGGCCGGGCCCGCGGGAATGAACTGCGCCGACAGCCGCCCGAGCAGCGCCAGCAGCAGCCCGGCCGCGGCGACCTGCGCATGGCCGACGTCGGGCGTGGCCACCAGCAGCCCGCCGGCGACATTGCCCAGCAGGATCGCGACGAAGGTGCCCATCTCGACCATGCCGTTGCCGCCCGTGAGCTCGCGCGGCGACAGCACCTGGGGCAGGTAGGCGAACTTCGCCGGGCCGAACAGGGTCGAGTGGGTGCCCATCAGGAAGATGCAGCCCAGCAGCAGCGGCACGTTCTGCGTCAGCATGCCCCAGGCGACCAGCGCCATGATGCCGATCTCGAGGTTCTTGACCAGCACGAAGATGCGCCGCTTGTCCCATTTGTCGGCCAGTTGCCCCGAGGTCGCGGAAAACAGCAGGTAGGGCAGGATGAACAGCGCCCCGATCACCAGTCCCGCATGCGAGGGCGGCAGCCACGCTACGTTGAGCTGGTAGGTCACCAGCACCGTGAACGCGAACTTGAACAGGTTGTCGTTGGCCGCGCCCGCGAACTGCGTCCAGAAGAAGGGGCCGAAGCGGCGTTGGCGCAGCAGCGCGTACTGGTTGGGGCGGTCCATTGCCGGCATCCTTGAGAAGGTCAAGCCGGCATTGTGCCCGGGCTCAGGAGGCGCGTCGCGGGGCCTTGCGTGCGGCCTTCGCGGCCGGTGGGGCAGGTTCTTCGTCCAGGGGTTTGTCAGCTTCGGGCGCCGCGGCCTGGGTGGAGGCCGCCTCGGGCGCGGGCTGGGGCGCGGGCGCGGCCTCGGAGGCCTTGGCCAGGTCGGCGGCGGACTGCATCGCATTGCGCGCGAATTCGCCCGCCATCTGCGTGCCCGCTTCCATCGCCTTCTGCGTCGCGGGCTCCTGCATGGCCTGGGTCGCGATCTGCTGGAACTGCTGGGTCAATGCGCCCCACCACTGCAGCGGATCGACGGCGCCGTTGGCAGCTGCCGGTGCGGATGCCGGCGCTGCCGCGGGCGCTGGCGCAGGTGCGGGACTGGCCGCAGGGGCAGCTGCCTCGGGCATCTTGAAAGGCGCGGATTTCGCCCATTCATTGATGCCGCCCTGCATGCTCTGCAGCGCCGCCAGCGTCATCTTCTGCACCTCGAGCGCCTGGATGGTGGCCGTCAGCGCCCGGCCGTTCTGCTCGAGCCAGAACTGCACCGCGCGCAGCTCCTTGATGCGCTTGTCGATGTCCTCGGCGCTCATCGTGGGCGCGACCCACTGCGCCATGCCGGCCAGCGGCGCCTCGGCACCCGCCGTGCCCTGCGACAGGCCCTGCAGGAAGTCGAAGCCGGGAATGAATTTGCCAAAGCCAAAAGGATCGGAACCGCCGGTATTGCTCATTGCCTAACCTCTTTGGAAAATGGAGGACACCATGCGGCAACCCCGACGGAGCGGGGTTGCGCCATTGGGGTTACTGTACCAGCGGCTGGCGACAGGCAGTGCGGCCATGCGACCCGTGCAGACCTCAATGCGCGTGGCCGCCGTGCCCGCCGGCCGCAGCCGGGGTTGCGCCCGCGGGTGCCGAGGTCGCCACCGGCAGCCGCAGATGCAGGCGCGAGACCTCGCCCTTGGCGTCCTTGAACTCCAGCGTGACCGGCACTTCGCTGCCCTTGACCAGCGGTGCCTTGAGCTGCTGCAGCATCAGGTGGTGGCCGCCCGATTTGAGCTCGACCGTCTGTCCGGCCGGCAACGCAAGTTCACTGATGGCACGCATGCGCATCACATCGCCCTCCATCTTCATCTCGTGCACCTCGGCGACTTCGGCCGCCGGCGAGCGCACGCCGACCAGGGTCAGCGCCTCCTTGGCCTTCAGGCGCATGAACCCGCCCGTACCCTGCTGGCCCGGCACGGTGGCGCGCACCCACGCGCCCTCGACTTCGACATGCGCGGCCTCGGGGTGGGCCATGGCGGTGCCGGCCATGAGCGCGGCGGCAGCGATGAAGGGGGAAATCCAGCGAATCGTTTTCATGAAAATACTCCTGTTCCGCAAGGGGAACGCGTGTGATGGGTCCGTGCGGGCGGCATTGGCGCCGTCCGCGATCGATGCAGGCCGCCTTTTGCGCAAGGCGGCCCAAGGGTCATCACACGGAAGGCGGCCCGCGCCCCGGCGGCGGGCAGGCCGAGGGCATGGGGGTCCAGGCCATGGCCGCCAGCCTCTGGGGCTGCGCCGCCGGCGGCGCGGCCGTCAGCGCGGCATGGCTATCTGCGGGCGGCGCGGCCAGTTGCGGCAGGCACAGCGGGCAGTCGAGGCCATGCAGCGCATGCGCGAGGCCGTCTGCATCGGGCCCGAGCCGGGAGCTGCCCTGCCCCGCTCCCGAGCAGACGGCCTCGAGGCCGCGCGCCTGCGCCCAGGGCGTGAACAGCCCCGCGGCCAGCACCAGCAGCCACGCCGCGAGGCAGACGCGCACCAGCGCTGCCTGCCGCGAGGGCAGCAACGCAGGGGAGGAGGAGCGCAGCCAGGACATCCGCCCATTGTAGGCAGGCGCGGGCGCGGGCCTCAATCGACCCACTGCGCCAACCCCTCGGCGGGCGCGAGTGGCGGCGCCTTGCGCGCCTCCTGCGCGCGCTGTTCGAGAAACCCCAGCAGGCCGCTCGCGCGCTGCGTCGGGCTGTGGATGGCGCCGGCCAGCAGGCCCGGAGCCTGGGACATCAGCGTGAAGGATTTGCGCGCGCGCGTGATGCCGGTGTAGACCAGCTCGCGGCCCAGCACGCTGCCCGCATGGGCCGACAGCACCAGCGCCGTGTGCTCGAATTCCGAGCCCTGGCTCTTGTGCACCGTCATCGCAAACGCGGTCTCGACATGCGCGAGCCGGGCCACGCCTACATCGCGCGGCGTGGGTTCGTCCATGAAGTAGACGCGCAAGCCCGCGCCCGCGGCCGCGCCCGGCAGCGTGACGCCGATGTCGCCGTTGAAGACGCCGAGCGCCGCATCGTTGCGCGTGACCATGACCGGGCGGCCCGCATACCATTCGCCGCGCGGCGCGATCACGCCCTGCGCGGCCAGCGCCTTTTCGACCGCGCGGTTCAGGCCCTGCACGCCCCAGTCGCCCTCGCGCACCGCGCACAGCAGCCGAAAGCGCTCGAAGGCCAGCAGCACGCCGCGCACCCAGGCCGCATGGGCCTCGGGGCCCTGCTCCACCGGCGGGCGCGCGGCCAGCGCCTGGGCAAAGGCCTGGTAGTTGATGCGGTCCGGCGCGGGCTCCACCGCCATCTGCCACACGCTGGGCGCGGGCGTGCCCTCGCGCAGGCGCAGCACACCGCCGTCCCTCGTTCCCGCGTGCAGCAGTGCCAGCGCGCGTGCGCTGTCACCGGTATTGACGGCTTCTGCGAGCTGGCCGATCGGGCCGCCGAAGCGCCGGCTCTGGCGCAGCATCACGGTCTGCTGGGCCAGCGGCAGAGCCTGGCCGGCAGGCGCGCGGTAGGCGTCGGGCAGCTGCTGGCCGGCCGCGGCCAGCGCGTAGCGCGCGGTCTCGGGCGTGTAGTGGCCGGCCTCGGCGCTGCGGCACAGGTCGCCAAGCACCGCGCCGGCTTCGACCGACGCCAGTTGGTCCTTGTCGCCCAGGAAGATCACGCGCGCCATCGGCGGCAGCGCGTCGAGCAGCGCGGCCATCATCTCCACATGGATCATCGACGCCTCGTCGACGATCAGCACATCGACATCGAGCGGGCGGCCGTGGTGGAACGCAAAGGCGCGCGTGTCGGGGCGCGCGCCAAGCAGCGAATGCAGCGTGCGCGCCGCGCCCATGCGCTGCACCAGCGACTGCAGGTCGAGCGTGCCGCCGAGGCTGCCATGCAGCTCCTTGAGCGAGGCATCGATCGACTGCTTGAGCCGCGCCGCGGCCTTGCCCGTGGGCGCGGCCAGCGCCACGCGCAGCCGCTCGGGTTCGGGCGCGGTCGCGAACAGCAGCGCCAGCAGCCGCGCGACGGTGTAGGTCTTGCCCGTGCCGGGCCCGCCGGTGATGACCGAGAAGCGCCCGCGCAGCGCGACGGCGCAGGCCAGGCGCTGCCAGTCGAAGCTGTCGGGCGACGGTGCAAACATCCTGTCCAGCCAATCCTGGACCTGGGCCGTCTCGACGGCCAGCTGCGCCGTGCTGCGCCGCGTGATCTGCTGCGCCACCTGGCGCTCGTAGTCCCAGTAGCGGCGCAGGTACAGCAGCGGCGCCGGGGCCGGGCCGCCGAGCACCAGCGGCTGGCCCTGGTCGGGCGCGCTCGCGGCCACGCGCAGCAGCGGGCTGCGCGCGAGCGCCTGCTGCCAGCGCGCGAGCTGGCGCGGCAGCCGGGCCCAGAGTGCGTTGAGCGCTTCGAGCGCGTCGACGGGCCAGGCCAGCACCGCGTTCGGATCGGCCACCAGCGTCGCCAGCGCCAGGCAGCTGTGGCCGCGGCCCTCCATCTGCACCAGCACCGCGGTGGCGACCAGCAGCTCGGGCGCGGCATCGGGGTCCTGCGCGGCCAGGAAGCGCGCCATGGCCGTGTCGAGATGGCGCAGCAGGCCCTGCTCGCTCCAGTCGCGCAGCGTGGCCAGCACCTCTGCCGCGGTGGCGGGAGCCGGGGGCGCCACATCCTCCAGATCGGCAAACAGATCGAAGGTCAGCGTATCGACGTTTTTCATGGCAGCTGGGCCTCCATCTCCAGATCGGGCGCATCCAGCAGCGCGCCCAGTGCATCGAGCAATTCCAGCGAGGGCGGCACCACATGCATGCCGCGGGCCGGCCCATCGATCCCGCGCACGAAGAAATACAGCGCGCCGCCCAACTGGTGTTCGGGGTCGTAATCGTCGCCCAGCCGGCTTTGCAGCAGCCGGTGCAGCGCCAGCAGATAGAGCGCGGCCTGCACGTCGTAGCGGTGCGCGAGCATCGCGTCGGCCAGCGCCTGCGCGCCATAGGCCGCGCCGTCGCGCCCGAGGAAATTGGTCTTGTAGTCGAGCACCCAGTAGCGGCCGTCCTGCTCGAACACCAGATCGGCAAAGCCCATCAGCATGCCGTGCAGTTCGCGCGCGGGCAGTTGCGGGCGCGGCTGGCCGGGCAGCAGGTGCTGCTGGCACAGCGCGTCGATGCCGCGCGCGGGCAGCTGGCCCGCGGGCAGCCAGAATTCCATCTCGGGCAGTATCTGGTCGAGCTGCGGCAGCGCCACGCCCAGCGGCTCCAGGGGATAGTGGACCACGGCCGCGAGCCACTGCACGAGATCGGCGCCCTGGGCGGATCGTCCGGCGCGCGCGCTGCGCTGCAGCAGGCGCTGGGCGATCGGGCCGCTGCCTTCGGCGTCGAGCGCGAAGTCCTCGCCCGCGAGCCATTCGAGCTCGTCATGCACCCAGTTGCCGATCACCGGGCCTTTCATGAAGCGGTGCCAGACCGCGCCCGGGCCCGCAGCCGGGGCAGTGGCCGGCGCCGGCGCATCGGACTCGATCGGGCGCTCGTCATCGGCAGGCTGCTGCAGCGGCACGGGCGAGACCGGCAGCCCCGGCGCCGCGAGCGCGCGCACCAGCGAGGAAAAGCTGCCGATGCCCCAGCGCCGGTCGAACTGCGCCGCATAGAGCGGGGCCTCGAGCAGCGGCGCGGGCGCCTCGCGCGCGCGCAGCCGGCTGCGGCCCGGCGCGTCATGCACCGGCTGCCACTGCAGGCCTTCAATGCCCGCGCCCAGCGTGCCCAGCAGCGCGCGCCAGTCGTCGGGCGTGCGCTGCTCGGGGCCGGCCAGCGTGTAGCCGGTCGCGCAGCGGTGGTTGAGGGTCGTCGTCGCCTTGCTGCGCGCGGCCTGCAGCATCGGCACGCCCAGCCACAGCGCGTGGCGCGCGCGGGTCAGCGCCACGTACAGCAGGCGCAGGTCCTCGCGCAGGCGTTCGTCGTCGGCCTGGGCCAGCTCGGCATCGTCGTAATCGAGGCGCAGCGCGCGCCCGCCGCCCGGCCGGGGCAGGCTCACGAAGCGGTCCATGCGCCGGTTGATCTCGCGGAAGCTGCAGGCAAAGGGCAGGAACACGACCGGGTATTCGAGCCCCTTGCTCTTGTGCACCGTGACCACCTTGACCAGATCGGCATCGCTTTCCAGGCGCACGATCTGCGCGTCGCCCTGGCTGCCCTCACCCGCGCACTGCGTCGAGAGCCAGCGGATCAGCGCCTGCTCGCCCTCGAGCTGCGCGCTCGCGGTCTGCAGCAGCTCGGCCAGGTGCAGGTAGTTGGTGAGTCGGCGCTCGCCGCCGGGGTCGGTGAGCCAGCGCGCGGGCAGGTCGAACTGGTGCAGCGTCTGGCGCAGCATCGCCAGCACGCCCTGCCCCAGCCACACGCCCTGCAGCGCGCGCAGCTGCTCGCAGCGCGTGTCGAAGGCCTCGTCGTCGCTTGCCAGCCAGCCGAGTTCGTCGAGCGACAGGTCGAGCAGCCGCGTCGCGAGCCCGGCGCGCACCGCGCGCGCATCGCGCGGCGCGGCCACCGCCTGCAGCCACAGCACCAGGTCCTGCGCCTCGGCGCCCGCAAACACCGATTCGTTGTCGGACAGATAGACCGAGGCCACGCCGCGCATGCCGAGCTCGCGGCGCACCGAGCGCGCCTCGCTGCCGGTGCGCACCAGCACCGCGATATCGGCCGGCCGCAGCCGCGCGAGCGGCTTGCCGTCTTCGGCAAAACCGGCTTCGGGGTCATTGAGCCACTGCGCGATCTGCTCGGCGCAGCGCGCCGCGAAGCTGCGCTGCGCGCGCTTTGCGGTCTGCAGGGGATCGAGCTCGACCTGCAGCTGCAGCGCTGCTACCGGGCCGTCGGCGTCGCGGAACACCTCCTTGCGGCCCTGGGCCTGCACCGGCAGGAAGGGCAGCGGATTGCTCGCGTCGCCCTCGCTGCGGAACATGAACGCGCCCGCGCCAGCGCGCTGCTCGGCCTGGCCGAAGCAGTGGTTGACGGCATCGACCAGCGCCTGCGTCGAGCGGTAGTTGGTGCCCAGCACATAGTGGCGCCCGGCCGTCGCGCTGCGCGCCTGCAGGTAGCTGTAGATGTCGGCGCCGCGAAATCCGTAGATCGATTGCTTGGGGTCGCCGATCAGCAGCAGCGCCGTGGCCGGGTCGTTGTCCGGCGTGCGGTAGATGCGGTCGAACAGCCGGTACTGCAGCGGCGAGGTGTCCTGGAATTCGTCGATCAGCGCGACCGGGTACTGCGCCTGGATGCGCGCGCACAGCGCCGCGCCCGTGTCGCCGGCCAGCGCCCGGTCCAGGCGCTGGAGCAGATCGGCAAAGCCAAAGGTGCCCTGCTGGCGCTTGAGCTGCGCCAGGCGCTGCAGCACGCGCGCCGCGGCATGCAGGCGCAGGCGGCTGCCCAGCAGCGGCAGCTTCGCGTGATCGGCCAGCAGCTGCTGCAATGCTTCGAAGCCCGGCGGCACGGCGAGCGATGGCGCCCCCTTTTTCCGCGCTTCCAGCAGCCCCTCGGGGCTGAGCCGGTGGCGCGCGGAATCGGTCAGCGTCAGCTCGACTTCGAGCGGAGCATCGGCCCAGTCGATCACGCCCTGCAGCCAGCCGGTGTAGTGGCGCGGCGCGAGCTTGCGCCCGTCCCAGTGCGCGCCCGATTCGGCCACCTGGCCATCGAGCCAGTCGCGCAGCGCTTGCGCCTGCGCGCCCCAGCCCTCGGCCAGCGCGCCCATGGCCGCGGCGCGCTCGGCCTGCGCGGCTTGCACGTTGTCGCCGAGGGTGCCGTCGCCGGCCGCGGGGTCGATCTCCTGGTCCAGCAGGCTGCGCATGTCCTTGAGCAGCGCGTCCAGCCCGCTCCAGATGCCGAGCACCGCCTCGAGCGGCGCGCCATCCAGTGGATAGCACTGCTGGCGCCAGTAGTCCTGCACGGCCTCGCGGCGCAGCTGCTCCTCGTCGGCCGCGAGCTCTTCGTCGAACAGGTTGCCGCTGTCGAACGCATGCTCGCGCAGCATGCGCTGGCACCAGGCGTCGATGGTAAACACCGCGGCGTCGTCCATGGCCTCGGCGGCCATCGCCAGGCGCCACGCGGCCTGGCTGCGCGCCGGGCCTTCGGGGTGGTCGGCCAGCAGCCCCTGCAGCAGCGTGTCGTGTGCATCGGGTTCGCGCTCGCCGCGAAAGCACTGCACGGCCTGCGTGAGGCGCGCGCGGATGCGGTCGGAGAGCTCGCGCGTCGCGGCGCGCGTGAAGGTCATGACCAGGATCTCGTGCGGCAGCAGCGCGCGCGGGTGCGCGTGCTCGCCGCCATGGCCCAGCACCAGGCGCAGGTAGAGCGCGGCAATGGTCCAGGTCTTGCCGGTGCCGGCGCTGGCTTCGATCAGGCGGCTGCCCCAGAGGGGAAAGTCGCGCGCATTCAATACATGGCTCATGCCGGCTCCACGGGAGAAAGATCGATCACCCGGGCCACGGCCCCGGCCTCCAGCACTTCGACCTGCTCGGCAAGCCAGGCCAGCAGCGGCGCGTGCACCGCCTCGGCCAGCGGCGCGAAGCGGCCGTCTTCGAGCAGGGCATCGAAGTCGGGATAGAGCCGCGCCCAGCAGGCATCGTCGCCCTCGCCGGCCAGACCGAAGCCGTCGCCCTCGTAGACCGCCTCGACGCGCGCGAGGTCATCGCCCGCGGCGGCCGCGGCCAGCGCGGTCTTGAGCGGCAGCGGCAGCGGGCTGTCCTGCCCCGCCTGCCAGACCTGCAGCAGCGTCTGCAGCTGCGCCAGCGCCTCGCCCGCGGGCAGCGGCTGCAGCACCAGCGTCGCATCGCGCCCGGCCACGATGCCCTGCACCGCCACGCCGCAGGCCGCGGCCACGAGGCTGCGCAGATAGGGCAGCAGCACCGCGGCCGGACGCACTTCGCCGCGCGGGCCGAGCAGCGCGCGCGCCTGCAGCGCGATCCAAGCCGGCACGGCCTCGCCATCGCGGTCGGGCACGCGCAGGTCCTCGAGCCAGTCGTCGAGCACCAGCCCGTCCTGCGCCAGATGCAGGCGCTGGCGCTGCAGCGGACGGTCGAACAGGCGCCGGTGCGCAAGCCACGACTGCAGCGAGGGCAGCACCGCGGCCTGCAGCTCGGCGCTCTTGCGCGCGCCCAGGCCGGCCAGCGGCAGCGCGCCCGCGCGCTGGATGCGCGCCAGGTGCGCGGCCACGCGCGGCTCGAGCGCCTGCGCCGTGTGCCCCGGGGGCGCGGCCTCGAACTCGGCCACGAGCTGCTGCTGCAGCTGCTCGACCAGCTTGTAGCCGGCCAGGCCCTGCAGGCCGAACGCCTCCTCGTCGAAGCTCAGCTCCGGGTCGCGGTCGAAGCGCACGTTCAGCCGGCTGCGAAAGAACGCCTGCGCAGGGTGGCGCACGAAGGAATGCAGCTGCGCCAGCGTCAGCGGCACCTCGATATCGGGCACGAAAGGCGCGAGCGCCGGCACGGCCGCCGCGCCCGGCGCATCGGCTTGCAACAGGTGCGCGGCGCGCCACTCGCGCGCATAAGTGCGCAGCGGCGAATCGGGCGCGAAATAGCGCCGGCTGAAGGGCTGCAGCGGGTGCTGGAAGCTGCGCTGCGCGAGCAGGCTGCCCTCCGCGCCACCCTCGCCTGTCCAGCCCGCGGCCAGATAGTCGCGCAGCTGCGACACCAGCACCGAGGGCGGCTGCTCGCTGTTGTCGCGCACGCTGCGCCCGGCCCAGCTGATGTAGAGCATGCGCCGCGCCGACAGCAGGGCTTCGAGCATCAGCTGGCGGTCGTCGTCGCGGCGCGCGCGGTCGCCGGCGCGCAGCAGGCCCGGCAGCGCCATCAGATCGAAATCGCTGCGCAGTGCGCGCCGCGGGTAGTCGCCGTCGTTCATGCCCAGCAGGCACACGGCCTCGAAGGGAATCGCGCGCATCGGCATCAGGGTGCAGAAGGTCACGCCGCCAGCGCGAAAGCGGCTGTCCACGGAGGGCTGCTGCACGATGTCGAGCCAGGCCTGCTGCGCCACGGCCAGCTCGACGGGATCGTCGAAGCCGCTGAGCTCGCAGACCTCCAGCCAGCACGACAGCGCGTTGTCGAGCGCGGCCAGCAGCGCGCGGTCGCCATCGGTTTCGGCCGCGAAGAAATCGGCCAGCAGCTGGCGAAAGCGCCGCGCCCAGCCCGCGGGATCGCAGGCCGCGCCGGCCAGCGACCACCAGTCGAGCAGGCGCTCGAGCAGCGTCGCGAGCTGGCCCGCGAGCTCGGCGTCCAGGCCGCCGACTTCCGTGTACGGCTCGATCAGCGCCAGCCCCGCATCGCCCTCGTGCGCGCCGTTGCCGCTGGCAAAGCCCAGCAGCATGCGGTGCAGGCCGAACCAGGCGCTGTTCTGCTCGCCGCAGGCCTCGAGCCCGAGCGCGCCGCGCTGCTTCGCATTGAGCCCCCAGCGAATGCCCGCGCCGGCCATCCAGGCGCTGAGCTGGGGCAGGTTCTCGGCGTCGATGCCGAAGCGCGCGGCGACAGCCGGCACGTCCAGCAGGTCGCGCAGCTCGCTGAGCCGGCAGCGCTGGCGCGGCAGGCGCAGCAGCCACTGCAGCGCCGCGACCAGCGGGTTGTTGTCGCTGGCGCTCAGATCGGCGATGTCGAAGGGAATATGGCGCGCGTCGTGCCGCCCGTACTGGCCGAACACCGCGCGGATGGACGCCGCCACGCCCTCGATGGCCGGCACCATGACCACGACATCGCGCGGCTGCAGCGGCTCGCTGCCGGGCGGCGGCGGCGCGGCCAGCAGTTCGAGCAGCTGGTCGTGCAGCACCTCGAGCTCGCGCACGATGCTGTGCGCGCAGTGGAAGACGATCGAGCGGTCGCTGCGCGCCACCTCATGGTTCGGATGCTCGGCCAGCGGCACCATGTCGCGGATCGCCTGCTGCACCTGCGCCAACAATGGCGCATCCGGGTCCACCTCCTCGTCGAAGATATCGACGCGCGGCATTTCGCCCGTGGCGCCCGCGGGCAGCACGGTCTCGAAGGCATCGAGCTGGCGCACATAGTCGCGCGCCTGCCGGCCCCAGGACGACAGCAGCGGGTGCGCATGCGCATGCATCATCTCCAGCGGCAGTGCCGCCAGGTCACGGCCATTTTTCAGCGGCTGGCGCCGGCGCTGCATGCGCAGCAGCTCGCGCCCGTCGATCGCGTCGGCCCAGTGGAAGCGGCAGGGGTTGGGCACGGCCAGCAGCACCTGGCTGTGGCGCGACATCGCGGCCAGCGTCTGCAGCATGGACAGCGGCAGATGGCTCATGCCGAACAGCACGACGCGCCGCGCGATCGGGCGGGCAAACGGCGCATCGCCCTCGAGCGCCGCGATCACCTGGCGGTGCAGCTCGGGGCGCGTGCTCGCGCGCTCGGCCTCGCTCAGGCCCGCCAGGATGCAGCGCCACAGCTTGGGCTGCCACAACTGCTCCTCGGGCACGGGCAGGTCGGGCTTGCCTGGCGTGCGCAGCACATCGCGCTCGGCGGCCCAGTCATCGAGCCAGTCGGAGCGATAGATCTGGTATTGGTCGAAAAGATCGGCGAGACGTTCGGACAGTTGCAGCAAACGCTCCGCGTCACCCGGCGCCAGAACAAAGCCCCCACGCTCGCCCACTTCGTGTGGCTCGCTGCCCCCCGAGGGGGCGCTTTCTGTCTTGGGGCGGCCCGGCGACAGAAAACCCGCAATCGCGTCATACCCGCCCTGCTCCACGCACTGGGGCAACTGGCGCATCAGCCGCCAGGTCAGCGCGGTCTTGTCCAGCGGCGACTGGCGCGGCACGGCCGCCGCGCCCAGCACCTGGCGGTAGGTGCGCCACAGGAAGCGCGCAGGCAGCTCGACGCGCGCCGCGGCGCACACGCCCAGCGATTGCGCCATGCCCATCTTGAACCACTCGGCCATGCCGTTGCTCTGCACCAGCACCACCTCCTGCTCCAACGCCCCGAGCGGGTGCGCGCGCAACCACGAGAACACGGTCTCGGCCAGGGTCTCGGTGCGGTTGCCATGCAGGGCAATCAGCCCGGGCTGGAGTGTCGATGCCAACGTCTTTTCCTTGGAGGGGAGCGCCACGCTGCGTGGATCCCAATCCATGGCCGCTGCGCAAAGCGCAAAGCTTAACGCGGCGCGGCTGGATTTGACGGGAAGGGGGAAAGCCCTTGCGGTGGGGGGCGGGAAGGGGCGGGGGTATGGCTTACGTTGGCAAAGGCATTGGAGTGTTCTTGAAGGCAGGCCGTCCATGGTTCGACCGGGCCGCGCAGGCAGGCTCACCACGAACGGTTTTTTACCGTTCGCCCTGAGCCTGTCGAAGGGTGGACGGCCTGCCCTCAAGATAAGCCCCCAGCACAAGACTAATTGACATCAATCTTCGCCCCCCTGCGAATCAACCCCCGCAGCTTCTCCGTCTCCTGCCCCAGAAACTTCCCGAACGCCTCGGGTGTCGAAGTCGTCACCTGCAGCCCGGTCTTCGCGATCTGCGCCTTGAGTTCCGGGTCCTTGAGCACCTCGCGCAGGTCGGCGTTGATCTTCGCCACCACCTCGTCGGGTACGCCCGCGGGCGCAAGCAGCCCGAACCAGCTGCCGGCGACGAAATCCATGCCCAGTTCCTTGAAGGTCGGCAGCTCCGGCGCATCGGGGTGGCGTCTGGGCGCGGCAATGGCCACTGCCGCGACGGAGCCGCGCTGCACCTGCGGATAGGACGACATGCCATCGAACATGCCATCGAACACGCCCGCCGTCAGATCGACCATTGCCGGGCCCTGGCCCTTGTATGGGACATGGGTGAAGGGAATGCCGGCCTGCTGCGCAAACAGTTCGGCGCCGATATGCGGGCTCGAACCGGCCCCGGAAGATCCGAGCGTCAGCCCGCCCCTGGGCGCCTGCGCCTTGGCCAGCGCCATCAGTTCCGCGAGCGACTTGCCCTTGAGCCGGTTGTTGACCAGCAGGATGTTGTGCGTCGAGCCCAGCAGCGCGACCGGGCGGAACGCCGCGGGCGAATAGGGCAGGTTCTTGCGCAGCTCGGGGTTCGAGGTGAAGGCATAGCTCGTGAACAGCAGCGTGTAGCCATCGGCCGGCGCGCGGCTCACATATTGCGTGCCGATGATCGTGCCCGCGCCGACGCGGTTCTCGACGATCACCGGCTGGCCCCAGAGCGCGCCGAGCTTGAGCCCGGTGGTGCGCGCGAACAGGTCCGTGACGCCGCCGGCCGAAAAGGGCACGACGATGGTCACGGGGCGCCTGGGAAAGCCGTCCTGCGCCATCGACGTGCCAGCTGCAGCCAGCGCGGCCGCGGCGGCCAGCATTGTGAGAAGGTGCATCTTTGTCTCCAGTAGTTGTTTTTTGACCGGCATCGCACGCTTCACGGTGGCTGCGTGCGCTACATGACTTCCCCGCCGTTGGGCCCGAGGATCTGCCCGGTCATGTAGTCGGCCTCCGGGGACGCGAGGAACGCGACAACGGAGGCAATTTCCTCGGGCTGCGCGCGGCGCCCGAGCGGCACGCGCAGCTGCACTTCGCGCAGGTATTCGGGGTTGGCACTGAGCGGCGCGCTCATCGGTGTCTGCACGCGGCCCGGCGCGACCGCATTCACAAGAATGTTCCACTCGGCGAACTCGCGCGCCCAGGCCCGGGTCAGGCTGATGATCGCGCCCTTGGACGCGGCATAGGCGCTGACGTTGCGGTGCGTGCCGTACGCCGTGATCGACGCGGTATTGATGATCCGGCCGCCGCGCCGCTGCTTCATTGCCGGCAGCACGGCGCGCGTGCAGAGCATCGCGCCCTTGACGGTCACGGCCAGCATGCGGTCGATGGACGCTTCGTCGATCTCCTCGAGCGGCCGCATGCCGCCCGGAATGCCGGCGTTGTTGACCAGGATGTCGACGGCGCCCAGTGCGCGCTGCGCGGCCGCGAAGGCTTCGTCCACACTCGCGCTATTCGACACATCGGCAATGCAGGCCAGCGCCATGCCGCCAGCCGCGCGCACCAGCGCCACGGTCTCGTCTGCCGCATCGGCCTGCAGATCGTTGACGATGACGGCCGCGCCGCGCGCGGCCAGCAGCGCGCAGTGGGCGCGGCCGATGCCCGAGCCCGCGCCGGTGACCAGCGCGATCTTTCCTGCCAGAGGCGTGTACATGCTCAGGCCGCGATGCGGTGCGTGGCGGCGTTGAAATGCACCACCGGGCTCGACGGGCTGTGCTGCGAGCGCCGCACCTTGCCGACGACCAGCACATGGGTGCCCAGGTCCTGCGTCCAGACCACATCGCACTCCATGCTCGCCAGCGCATCGGACAGCACCGGCGCCTGGCTCTCGTCGCGCTGCCAGCGCTCATCGGCAAAGCGCGCCGCGCCCTGCGGCGCCTGCAGGAACTGCGCCATCACCGCGTCATGCCCCTCGCCCAGCACATTCGCGGCAAAGCGCCCGCTCTCGAGCAGCGGCGCGGTGAACGACGACTGGCGGTGCGCGAAGAAACCGATCATCGGCGGCTCGGCGCAGACCGCGGTGAGGCTCGAGACGATCATGCCCGCGACCTCCTCGCCCTGCCCCGTGCTCACCGCGCAGATGCCCGCGGGCAGCGCGCGCAGCGCGGTCTTGAATTCGTCGATCGAGACCACTTTCTCCTCGTCGCCATGGCTGATGTGCGCACGCACCTGGCCCTGCGCGTCGATCCAGCCATGGCGCTCGGCGTAGTCGAGCATCTGCGCGAAGCCCTCTTCCCACTCGGGCTCCCCCGCATGGCCGCTGACGAAGCGCAGCACCGAGGGCGCGAGGCGCACATGGGTGTCGCTCTCGCGCCGCCCGATGCGGCGGATCGCGCGCTCCACCGCCTCGGGCGGCTGCGGGTCGATCAGCACATCGAGCCGCTTGAAATCCATGGGCTCGCGCAGGGACAGGGTCCCGGAATCGGACAGGTGAAAGCGCATGTTCGTCTCCTCAGGCGGCCGCGGCCAGGGTGAGTTCGCCGACTTCCTTGCGGATCGCGGGAATGATGCGTTCGCCCCAGAGCTCGATCTGGCGCAGCATGGTCTTCTGGTCGAAGTCGCCGAGCTGGGTCTGCAGCGCGATGTGCTTGGGGCGCAGGATGCTGATCTCCTCGAGCATCTTGTCGATCACCTGGTTGACCGAGCCCACCGGCAGGTTGGCGCGCATCTGGTCGAAACTCATGTCGGTCGGCGAAGGCTCCTCCTGCACCATGTAACCGTCGGCGCTTTGCGCGCGGCGGTACTTGAGGCTCTCGGAGATGCGCCGCTGGAAGCGCGCGTTGTCGAGGTAGGAGTCGATTTCGGCGCGGTTGTCCGACGCGTAGGCGCAGCGCAGGAAACCGAACTTGACATCGCGGTCCAGGTCCTTGCCGTTGTCCTCGGCGACCTTGTCCAGCCGCGCGCGCAGGCTGGCGATCGCGTCGTTGCCGTTGAGCAGCGCGGTGACGAACAGATTGTGGTTCTCGCGCACGCCACGCCCGAGCACCGTGGGGTTGCCCGAGGTGATCCACAGCGGCGGCATCGGGTCCTGCACGCAGCGCACCGCGATCGAGCTGGGCGGCACATCGAGGTGCTTGCCGTGGTATTCGAAGATGCGCTCGCCCAGGCCCTTGGGAATGATGTCGAGGAACTCGTTGAAGATCTCGCCCGACTCGGCGATCTTCACGCCGAAGCGCTCGAACTCGAACTCCTGGTAGCCCGAGCCCACGCCCAGGTCGAGCCGGCCGTTGGAGACGGTGTCGACGAAGCCGACTTCGGCCAGGAAGCGCGCGGGGTGGTACAGCGGCAGGATGCACACGGCCGTGCCCAGGCGGATGCGGTGGGTCTTGCCAGCCACATGGGCAATCGTCATCAGCGGCGAGGGCGACAGCGAGTAGTTGTTGAAATGGTGCTCGGCGTACCACGCGCTGTGGAAGCCGGCCTGCTCGGCCACCACGGTCTGCTCGATCGAGTTCTGGATGACCTGCTGCGAGCTCTGGTGGTAGCCGCGCTGCTGCGCAAGGATGAAGACGCCGAATTCCATATGGGTGCTCCTGGTTGTATGGGCCGCGAAACGGATAAATGATTCTAGGAAGCACCCGCTGCAGCGGGAATGCCTGAAAATCGAGGTTCTGTCCTGCGGATAACGGAGAAGTCATGGATCGGCTGCGTGCTATGGAATTCTTCCTCTCGGTCTCGAAAACCAAGAATTTCTCGATCACGGCGCGCGATTTCGGGGTGTCGGCCACGGCCGTCTCGCGGCTGATCACCGACTTCGAGGAGTCGCTCGACGTCAAGCTGCTGCTGCGCTCCACGCGCCAGATCATGCTGACCGAGTCGGGCGAGGAATATGCGCGCCAGCTCGAGGGCATCCTCTGGAGCATCAACGCCGCGCATGCCGACATCACCGCGATCCGCCAGGCGCCCAAGGGCCACCTGCGCGTGCACTCGCGCATGATGTTCGGGCTGTGCGTGCTGCCGCCGCTGGTCGCGCGCTTTCGCCGGCTATACCGCGACATCCACATCGAGCTGATCCTGTCGGAAACGCCGTCAGACCTCAGGCGCGACCAGATCGACATCGACTTCCGCATCTCGCCGCCCGTCGAAGCCGGCGTGAAGCGGCGCATCCTGTTTCGCAGCGAGCGCTTTCTGGTCGCCGCGCCCGCCTATCTCGCGGGGCGCGCGCGGCCGCTCGCGCCCGCCGATCTCGCGCAGCACGACTGCCTGGCCTATCTGCTCCCGGGGGGCGAGAAGCTCTGGCATTTCGGCCTGGACGGGCAGATCGAGGACCTGGCCTTCCAGCCGCGCCACACGAGCAACAACGGCATGGCGCTGCTCGAGATGGCGCGCCTGGGCGAAGGCATCGCGCTGCTGGACGACTACACGGTGCACGCCGACCTCGAGCGCGGCACCCTGGTGCGGCTGATGCCCGAGTACCAGGTCACCAACACCACCTACGAGGAAGGCATGTACGCGACCATCCTCGACACGCCGATGGTGCCGACCAAGCTGCGGCTGTTTCTCGACTTCGTGGCCGAGCATGTCTCGGGGGAAAGCAACCGCTTCATCGCGCTGCGCGACGAGGCGCCCGACAGCGCTCAGCCCGGCAGCTGAATCGCGCAGCGCGGGCGCGGCGCACCGCGCCGGCCAAGTCCGCGCACGCGCAGCACGCGGCCGTCCAGCGGGCCATGGGCGCTGAGCCGGCCGCTGTCGGAAATCGAGGTCACGTAGAGCTCGTCCAGCTCCGGGCCGCCAAAGCTGAGCGAACTGGGATGCGCCAGCGGCAGGCGCAGGCGCTGCCCCGGCTGGCCCTCGGCATCGAAGCGCACGATCTCGCCGGTGTGCACCATCACGCTCCACAGGCCGCCTGCGTCATCGAAACAGCTGCCATCGGGCGCCGAGCCCAGCTGCTGCGTGTCGGCAAACAGCGTGCGCCGCCAGGGCGCGTCGGTGGGTGCGGGATAAACATAGATGCGCCGCGCCGCGCTGTCGCTGACGAACACGCGGCCGTCGACCGGGTGCTGGACCGGGCCGTTGGTCACGCCGTAACCCTGGTCCACACGCTCCATGCGCCCCGCGGTGTCCACGCGGTACAGGCCGCCGAGCGGTGCCTCCTGCGGCGCGCGCAGCGTGTGCATGGTGCCGACGCAAAAGCTCCCGTCGGCCAGCGCCGCGCCATCGTTGAGGCGCAGCTGCGGGTGCTGGTCCTCGAGCCGGCCCAGCGTCTGCAGCCGCCCGCTGGCCGGATCGAGCAGCACCACGCTGTCCTGCAGCGCCACCACCAGGCGGCCGTCATCGTTGAGCGCAAACGAGCCCAGCGGCGCGGGCAATTCGAGGCGCTGGACTTCACCGCCCCGCGCATCGAGCGCGACCAGCAGCCCGGCGCGGCTGTCGATCAGCCAGAGCCACTGGCGCGCCGCATCCCAGACCGGGCATTCGCCCAGGCGCGTGTGCAGCAGGCCAAAGGCCTCGATGTCGGGACGGGAGCAGAAGGTGGCAGGCATGGGCGGCAGGGCCGCAAGCGGCAACGGGAAGTAAGAAGGGCCGCGCGGGCCGGGCAGGCGATGGCGCCCATCTTACGGGGGGATCACGGCGCGACTCCGTACGTTTTTGCAGAACACATCCAACGATTTGGCAGGACTGTTGAACGGCGTTCGTCCCTAGAATTTCCCCACGCCCCCTTGCAGAGGGCCCGGGTTCCACCCGACAAAACCAGGAGACAGATTTGACCGCCATCGACTGCCCGCGCTGCGCCGCGCCACATACCCCTTCCCGCCTCGCCGGCCTGGCACGGGAGGCGCGCCATGACCGATAAGAGCCTGCTGCTGGAGATCAAGGACAAGGTCGCGCTGGTGACGCTCAACCGCCCGCCGGTCAATGCGCTCAACCGCGCGATGCGCCGCGAGCTCGTCGCGGTCTTCGACGAGATCTCGGCGCGCGACGATATCCTCTGCGCGGTGCTGACGGGCCAGGGCACGGTGTTCTGCGCCGGCGCGGATCTCAAGGACCGCCCCGACGCCGACATTCCCGGCGATTTTCTCGAGCACAACCGCATCACGCGGGAGACCGGCAACGCGATCCGCGAATGCGCCAAGCCGGTCATCGCCGCGATCAACGGCGCGGCGCTCGGCGCGGGCCTGGGCCTGGCCGCGGCCTGCGACATCCTCTATGCCTCGGACAACGCGACCGTCGGCATGCCCGAGATCAACGTCGGCCTGGCCGGCGGCGCCTCGATGCTGCGCACGCTGTTTGGCCGCTCCACCACGCGGCGCATGTTCTTCACCGGCCAGCGCCTCACGGCCGCCGAGCTGCTGCAGCGCAATGTGATCGAGGCCGTGTTGCCGCCCGAGGAGCTGCTGCCGGTGGCAATGGAGCTGGCGCGCGAGATCGCCTCGAAGGCGCCGCTGGCCGTGGCCTATGCCAAGCGCGCGGCCAACATGGTCGACGTGATGCCCCAGCGCGATGCCTACCGCTTCGAGCAGGAGTTCACGATGGCGCTGTCGCGCACCGAGGACGCCCGCGAGGCGCGCATGGCCTTTCTCGAAAAGCGCGCGCCGCAGTTCAAGGGACGCTGAAGCCATGAGCGACTACCAGACACCCGCCCCGGGGGCCGGGATGGACCACTTTTTCCTGGCGCGCGGCATCGCGGTGATCGGCGCCTCGGCTGAGGCCACGAAGATCGGCGGGCGGCCCGTGCACCTGCTGCGCCGCCACGGCTACGCCGGCGCGATCTATCCGATCAACCCCAAGGGCGGCGAGATCCAGGGCCTGCCCGCCTATGCGCGCCTGGCCGACACGCCCGAAGCGCCCGAACTCGCCTTGATTGCGGTGCCTGCCTCGCATGCGGTGCAGGCCGTCGAGGATTGCGCCGCGCGTGGCGTGCGCGCCGTCGTCGTGCTGTCCTCGGGCTTTGCCGAAGCCGGCGAAGAAGGCGCGGCCTGGCAGGCGCAGATGCGCGCCACCGCGCTGCGCCACGACATGCGGCTGCTGGGCCCGAACTGCCTGGGCACGGTGGGCGTGGCCGAGCGCGCGATCGGTTCGTTCTCGGTCGCGCTCGAGGATTACTACCCGCAGGCCGGCGCCGTCGGCATCGTCTCGCAGTCGGGCAATATCGGCAGCTACACGCTGCAGCTGCTGGTGCAGCGCGGCGTCGGCATCAGCCGCATGGTGACGACCGGCAACGAGGCCGAAGTCGATCTCGCCGACGGCATCGCGGCGCTGGCGCGCGACCCGGCCACGCGCGTGATCCTGTGCTGCATGGAAACCTGCCGCGACGGCAGCCGCCTCACGCAGGCGCTGGCCATCGCACGTGAACACCAGACCCCCGTGGTGGTGCTGAAGATCGGCGCCACCGAGCAGGGCCAGGCGGCAGCCGCCTCGCACACCGGAGCGCTTGCAGGCTCGGACGCGGTGATCGACGCCGTGCTGCGCCGCCACGGTGCGCTGCGCGTGCGCTCGCATGAAGACCTCGTGGAAATCGGCCAGGCGCTGGCGCAGCTGCTGCCCGCGAGCCTGCCGCGCAAGAGCGCCGTGACGCTGGTAGCGGCCTCGGGCGGCTTCGGCATCATGATGGCCGATGCCATGAGCGAGGCCGGCCTTTCGCTGCCCGCGCTGGCCCCTGCCACGCGCGAGCGCATCCACAAGGTATTGCCCGGCGCCAGCACGCACAACCCGGTCGATGCCTCGGCGCAGATCTCGAGCCGCCCCGATATCCTGTTCGAGGTGCTGTCGGCGCTGCAGGAAGATCCGGGCGAGGCCACGACGGTATTGTTTTTGTCGCTGGGCCTCTACAGCAGCCGGCTGCGCGACATCTACCTGCAGGCGCTGGCGCAGTTGCGCGCCGCGCACCCGCAGCGCCCGCTGGTCATCATCAGCCGCGGGCCCGCCGAGGCCGTCGTGCAGATCCAGGCGCTGGGCATTCCGGTGTTCTCGAGCATCGATGCGGCCGCGCGCGGCATCGCGGCGCTGGTGTGTATGGCGCAGCTGCTGGAGACGGGCGCCGAGCCCGAAACGCCCGCACTGGCGGCCACGGCACCCCTGCCCGAGGAAGCCTTTCGCAATGAATACGCCGCCAAGCAGGCGCTGATCGACGCCGACTTCGAAGTGCCGCGCGAGCTGCAGGTGGCCGATGCCGAGGGCGCGGTGCAGGCCGCCGAAACGCTGGGCTACCCGGTCGTGCTGAAGATCCTGTCGGAAGACATTCCACACAAGACCGAAGCCGGCGGCGTGGCGCTGAACCTGGGCGATGCCGAGGCCGTGCGAACCGCTGCGGCGCGCATCCTGCAAAGCGTCGCGCGCCATGCGCCCGCTGCACGCCTCGACGGGCTGCTGGTCGCGCCGATGCTGCGCGGCGGCACCGAGCTGATTGCCGGCATCTCGCGCGACCCGGTGTTCGGCCCGGTGGTCATGGTCGGCATGGGCGGCATCTATGCCGAAGTGCTGCGCGATGTCGCGGTGCAGCCCGCGCCCGTGAGCGAGAGCCAGGCCGAAGCCATGATCCGCTCGCTGCGCCTGTTCCCCTTGCTGGACGGTGCGCGCGGCCAGGCGCCGGCCGATGTGGCGGCGGCGGCGCGCGCGGTGGCGCGATTGTCTGAATTTGCCTGCGCGCACCGCGAGCAGGTTGCCGAAATCGATCTCAACCCCATTCTTGTGCGTCCCGCAGGCCAGGGCATTGCCATCCTCGACGCACTGCTGGTTCCCTGCCTTCCAGAGAGCGCCCATGCCGCATGATTTCGACCCGGTGGCCTACCGCCGCCACGCCCATGACTGGCTTGCCAGCCACCTGCCCGCGCACATGCGCGCCGACAGCCCCGACTACCGCACGCCGACGCTCCAGGAAAGCAGCGACTGGGAAGCCGCGATGCACGCGGCGGGCCTGGCCGGCATGACCTGGCCCCAGGCCTATGGCGGCCATGGCCTGGACCTGCGCGCGCACCTGATCGTCAACCAGGAAATCGGCAAGCTCCTGATGCCCGACAGCGTCGGCTCGATCGGCAAGGAGCTCGCGGGCCCGATCATCATGGCCGTGGGCACGGAGGCACAGAAACAAGGCTTTCTCGCCCCGATCCTGTCGATGCGCGAGTTCTGGTGCCAGGGCTTTTCCGAGCCCGACGCGGGGTCCGATCTCGCGCGGCTGCGCACCAAGGCCGTGCCCGAGGGCGAGCAGTGGCGCATCAACGGCCAGAAGATCTGGACCAGCGGTGCGGCCAAGGCGCATTACTGCCTGCTGCTGGCGCGCACCGGCACCGTCGCCGACCGCCACCGCGGCCTGCTGATGTTTGCGGTGCCGATGGACACCCCGGGCATCCGCGTGGTGCCGATCAAGTCGATCGACGGCAAGGACTCGTTTGCCGAAGTGTTCTTCGACGACGTGGTCGTGCCCGACAGCGCGCGCCTGGGCGCGCCCGACGAGGGCTGGGCCGCGGCGCTCAAGGTGCTGGGCATCGAGCGCGCGACCAACCGCATGTACCGCCCCTGGCGCTTCGAGAGCGAGCTGCGCTTCCTGGTGCGCGCATTGCGCTCCGACCCTGTGCTCGCGCGCCAGCTCGAAGACGGCGGCGTGCAGCGCCGCGTCGGCGAGCTGCTGGCCGAGATCGACGGCCTCAAGGGCCTGGTCGAGCGCTCGGTCGCGCAGATCCTGCAGGGCCAGAGCGTGGGTGCGCGCGGCTCGCTGACCAAGTTGTTCTGGTCGGAATGCCACCAGTCGTTTGCCAGCTTCGCGCTGTCGCAGGTCGGCCAGGTCGGCCCGCAGTCGAGCCCATTGGCACAGCGCGCGCGCAAATTCTTCACCCAGACCTACCTGTTTTCACGCGCCGAGACTATCTATGCCGGGACCTCCGAGGTCCAGCTCGATCTGATCGCCCAACGCATTCTCCAGCTGCCCCGGGAGCACTGACATGACCCAAGAAGAAAACGGGCTGCGCCCCGAGGAATTCGGCGAGGCCGCCGAGGCCGCGATCACCGACGCGCTGGGCCAGCCTGAAGAAGCCCATGCGGGCGTGCTGGCTGCGGCCGGGCTGCTGGGCATCTGCGCGCCCGAGGACGATGGCGGCATGGCGCTGCCCTTGGCTTTTGCCGTGCCCGTGGTGCAGGCCGGCGGCCGGCTGCGGCTGCGCTATGCGCTGGCCGAGCAGATCGTGCTCGCGCGCCATCTGCCCGAGGCAGCGCTGCGCGCGGCGCTGGCCGACGGCAGCCGCAGCGCCAGCATCGCCTGGCAGGGCCGGCGGGGCGACGCCTGGGTCGGCCCTGCGCGCCGCGCCGATCGCTGCGACTGGCTGCTGCTGCGCTCGGCCCAGGGCGACGGCGCGGCGCTGGTCGACCTGGCCGGCGCGCCGCGCGAACTCGACCCGTCGCTCGACCCCGAGGAACCCGCGGCCTGGCTCGATCTGTCGCAGGCCCCGGTGCTGGCCGAACTCGATGCCGCCAGCGCCGCCGCGCTCTGGCACGACCTCGATATCCTGCTGGCCGCCAGCGCCCATGGCGCGGCCGGGGGCGCGCTGCAGGCTGCCGTCGAGCACACCGGCACGCGCGTGCAGTTCGGCGCGCCGCTGTCGACGCGCCAGGCGGTGCGCCACTGGCTCGCGCGCATGAAGCTGTTCCACGAGGCCAGCGGCGCGGCCATCGCGCATGCGCTGCGCGCCGAGCCAGCAGACCGCGCGGCGCGCACGGCGCTCGCGCTGAACCTGCAGCACGCGGCCTTCATCATCGAGAAGGCCATGCATCTGCACGGGGGCATGGGCTTCACCTGGGAGCTGCCGCTGCACCGCGCGCTGCGCAGCGTGCGCGCACTCGACGCAGCCTGCGGCGCGGGCGCGCTGGCGCGCCAGCTGGGACAAGACTTCATCAACGCACAGGAGGCCGCATGAGCGCCCATCTCGACCTGCAGGACCGCGTGGCCCTGATCACCGGCGCCGGCAACGGCATCGGCCGTGAAACCGCGCGCCAGATGGCCGCGCGCGGCGCCGTCGTCGCCGTCAATGACCTCAAGCCCGAGTTCGTCGCCGCCGTCGTCGATGAAATCCGCGCCGCGGGCGGGCGCGCGTTTGGCGTGGTGAAGAACATCGCCACCCGCGAAGGCATCCACGCCGCCGTCGAGCAGGCACGCAGCGAGGGCGGGCGCTTCGACATCCTGGTCAACAACGCGGCCTGGGTGCGCTACCAGGCCGTGCCCGACATCCAGGCCGATACCATGGAGCGCATGCTCGACGTCGGCTTCAAGGCGGTGATCTGGGGCATCCAGGCGGCCACCGCGGCGATGGACCCGGAGCGTGGCGGTGCGATCGTCAACGTCGCCTCGACGGCCGCGCTGCGCTCGGCGCCGAACTCGCTGGTCTACTCGGGCATCAAGTCGGGCATCCTGGGCATCACGCGCGCCGCCGCGGCCGAGCTGGGCGCGCAGCGCATCCGCGTCAACGCCGTGTGTCCGTCGGCCGTACCCACCGAAGGCACGCAGCGCAACCGCAACGCCGAGCGCGACGCGGCGCGCATCGCGAGCACGCCGCTGGGCCGGCTGGGCACCGTCGAGGACATCGCGCGCACCATCTGCTTCCTGGCCAGCGACGACGCCGGTTTCGTCACCGCCCAGGGCCTGGCCGTCGATGGCGGCGTGACCTTCACCAACCTCTGAGCGCGCCATGCCGAACTCCGTGCTGATCACCGGCGCCGCAGGCGGCATCGGCCGCGCCGCGGCGCTGCGGCTCGCGCGCGCTGGGTGGCACTGCGTGCTGGTCGATGCCGATGGCGCAGCGCTCGAACGGCTGCAGGCCGCGTGGCCCGCCGCGGCGCCCGCGCCGCTGGCGTTGGTCGCCGATCTCACCGACCGCGCGCGCATCGCGGCGCTGGGCGCGCAGCTGCCGCCGCTCGATGCGCTGATCAACAACGCCGGCATGTCGGCGGGCGGCGCCGAGGTGCTGGCCGGCGCCGACGATGGCGCGGCGCGGCGGCTGCTCGCGCTCAATCTCGAAGCCCCGGCGCAGATGGTGCGCGTGTGCACGCCGCATCTGCGCGCGGGCGCACGCATCGTCAATGTCGCCTCGGGCGCGGGCCTGCGCGCGATTCCCTGGCGCGGCCTCTACAGCGCGAGCAAGGCCGGCGTGATCGCCCAGACCCGGGCACTGGCGCGCGCGCGGCCCGACTGGAGCGTGAGCGCGCTGTCGCCGGGCTTCGTGCGCACCGAGCTCGTGCAGGGGCTGATCGACCGCCAGCGCCTCGATCTGCGCCAGGTGCTGTCCCGTATCCCGCTCGCGCGCATGGCCGAGCCCGAGGACATGGCCGAGGCGCTGGCTTTTCTGGTGAGCACGGGCGCTCGCGCCTGCGCGGGCCAGTTGCTGATTCTCGATGGCGGCTCATCGGTCTATGGTGGCAGCCAGCCGCTGCCACCGGCGCAGTTCCCCGCGCTCGCGCTCGATACGCCCAGCGCACTGCATGGCACGCAGATCGAATCCACCGACTGGCAGGCCGCGCTGGCGCCACTGCCCACGGCCGATGCCGGATATCCCGCCGTGATCGACGGCCGTGCACTGACCGTGCCCCCCGGCGAAGTATTGGCTGCGGTGCTTGATGCGGCGCGCGCATTCCGCGCCCGGCATGCGCGCCAGGCCAGCCTCACCTTGCTGCTGCCCGCCGCGCCTGCCGACGTCGACTGGCAGATCGCGGGCGACGCCGCCGCGGCGCATATGACCCTCACCACGCTGGCCGCCGAATGGGGTGCGCTGGACCTGCGCATCAATGCGCTGGCACCGGCCGCGGGCTGCACGCCGGCCCAGTGCCTGCCGCTGCTCGATTACGTCAGCAGCGCGCGTGCCCGCTTCCTCACGGGCCAGGTGCTGCTTCCCGGCCCGCCCTGATGCCTGCCCGTTCCTGATCCCCATACAAAACACAAAGGAGACAAATCATGATCGATACGCCCATCACCCGCCGCACCCTGCTGGCCGGCTCGGCGCTGTTCGCGCTGCAGGCGCACGCCAGCAGCGCCACGGCCAACTGGCCTTCGCGCCCCATCCGCCTGGTCGTGCCCGGCCCCGCGGGCTCGGGCATGGATATCTTCGGCCGGCTGATCGCGCAGCAGCTGCAGGAAGCGCTGCGCCAGACCGTGGTCGTCGACAACAAGCCCGGCGCCAACAGCCTGATCGGCACCGAGAACGTCGCCAAGGCCCCGGCCGACGGCTACACGCTGCTGCTGTCGCCCTCCTCGGCCATCGCGATCAACCCCATCATCCAGGCCAAGATGCCCTACGACACCGAAAAGGACCTGCTGCCCGTCGCGCAGGTCGGCTCGGCCGGCGTGCTGCTCGTGGCCCATCCATCGACCGGGTTCAGGAACCTTGCCGACCTGGTGCGCCATGCCAAGGCCCAGCCGGGCAAGCTGGTCTACGGCTCCTGGGGCAGCGGCTCGACCGGCCACCTCGCCATGGAAGGCATCAAGGCGCACTACGGCCTGGCAATGGAGCATGTGCCCTTCAAGGGCGTGGCCCAGCTCGTGACCGATCTGCTGGGCAACAACATTCCCGTCGGCTTCACCGACATCGCCTCGCCCGTGCCGCACATCCGCGCCGGCAAGCTGGTCGCGCTGGGCTGCACCGGCTCGGCGCGCGGCCCGGCGCTGCCCGAGGTGCCGACGCTGATCGAGCAGGGTTTCCGCTTCGACATGAACGGCTGGTACGGCGTCTTCGCTCCCGCCGGCACCCCGCCCGAAGTCGTGCAGCGCCTGAACCAGGAAATCAACCGCATCCTCGCGACCGACGACGTGATCCAGAAATTCGCGCTGCAGAACATGGCGAAGCCGCCGATCAAGAGCGTGGAGCAGTTTGCAACGACGGTGAAGCAGGATGTGGCGGTGTGGCAGAACCTGGCGAAGGTGGCGAAACTCAGGGTGGATTGAGCGAGGCTGGGGACGCAGCAGGGGCTTGCTTGGATCACTGAACCGTTCGTTCTGATCCTGAGCTTGTCGAAGGATCGAAGGATGGACGGCCTGCGCTAGAAATGGAGGACTGGCCGTCCATGGTTCGACGCGGCCGGCCAGGCAGGCTCACCATGAACGGTTTAACCGTTCGCCCTGAGCCCGTCGAAGGGTGGACGGCCAACTCTCCAGCCATGTTCAGGGCGCGCCCCAAAGAAGATTTTCCGCATTGCATATGCCGATTTCTTCCTTGTCCCCCATCCTGCGCGCGCGTAGATTTCAGGCACACCAGCGATCCGCCCCGGGTCCGCGCCTCCTTCTACTTCCTCGCGCTCGCGCCTGTGCCCATGCCCTCCCCCACCTTCTCCCCGGTCCCCGCCCCCACGCTGCGCGCCTGGCTCAATGACGGCGCGGAAATCGCGCTGCTCGATGTGCGCGAAGCCGGCCAGTTCGGCGAAGGCCATCCCTTCTTTGCAATTCCCGCGGCCTACAGCCAGCTTGAAAAGGACGTGCCGCGCCTGGTGCCGCGCCGCGATACGCGCGTGGTGCTGCTCGACGCCGGCGACGGCGTGGCCGAGCGCGCCGCCGAACGTCTCGCACAACTCCACTACACCGAGCTGCATGTGCTCGAAGGCGGCGCGCCCGGCTGGGCCGCGGCCGGCTATGTGCTGTTCCAGGGCGTGAACCTGCCCTCCAAGACCTTTGGCGAACTCGTCGAGCATGCCTTCAACACGCCGCGTCTGTCGGCGCAGGAGCTCCAGCGCCGCCAGCAGGCCGGCGAGCCGCTGGTGCTGCTCGACGGCCGCACGCTGGGCGAGCACCGCAAGATGACGATTCCCGGCGCCACGCCCGTGCCCAATGGTGAGCTCGCGCTGCACTGGCACGCGCTCGCGCCCGATCCGCAAACGCCGATCGTCGTGCACTGCGCGGGCCGCACGCGCAGCATCATCGGCGCGCAGATCCTGCGCAGCCTGGGCGTGCCCAATCCCGTGCTGGCGCTGGAGAACGGCACCCAGGGCTGGGCGCTCGCGGGCCTGACGCTCGAACATGGCAGCGCGCGCACCGGTCCCGCGTCCAGCGGCGCCTGCGCCCAGGACCAGGCTGCCGCCGCCGCGCTGGCCGCCGAGGTGGGTGTCCCCAGGCTCGATGCCGCGCAGGCCCAGGCCTGGATCGACGACCGCACGCGCACCACCTATGTACTCGATGTGCGCAGCGCCGCGGAATTCGCCGCCGGCACGCTGCCCGGCGCGCGCCATGCCCCGGGCGGCCAGCTGCTGCAGGCCACCGACCAGAGCATTGCCGTGCGCCACAGCCGCGTGCTGCTGCTCGATGACGAAGCCGTGCGCGCGCCGGTCGTTGCGAGCTGGCTCTGGCGCCTGGGCTACGAAACGGCGACCGTCGAAGGCGGCATCCGCGCGCCGCTGCGTCTGCCCCCTGAACCCGCCGCCGCGCCCCAGCCCGCTAGCGCCCCCCTTGCCGCGCAGGACCTGGGCGCCTGGGTCGAGCGCCATGCGCCGCTGCTCATCGACCTACAGCCTTCGCTGTCCTACCGCCAGCAGCACGCTGCCGGCGCGCTCTGGTCCGTGCGCCCGCGCCTGGCCACGCAGGTCCAGGCCGCGGCACGCGCGGGCCAGCCCGTGCTGCTGCTGGCACCCGATGCCGCTACTGCCGCCCTCGCGCTCGGTGAACTGCCAGCGGGTGCGCAATGGGCCCTCGCGGTCGACTGGAAAGCCGCAGGCCTGCCCGTGGAAAGCACACCCGACAGCCCCGCGGACAGCCAAGCCATCGACTATCTGTTCTTCGTGCACGACCGCCACGACGGCAACCTCGACGCCGCGCGCCGCTATCTGTCTTGGGAAACCGGGTTGATTGCACAGTGCGAGGCGGATGAGCTGGCGGCGTTCAGACTGCCGGGGGCCGCGGCGGCCTCCAGTGCCGCTTGAAAACGCCCGGCTGTTCACGTTCTCACAATGTTCACGTTACGTGAACAAACGCAATGCGTGAACAAGCCACAAGCCCGGCCCACTCCCTAGCGCATTGCCCGCATATCGTTCATCGATAAGCTTTGTTGTCGCCTGCAAGGGGCTGCCAGAAGATCACTGCCTGTCCGCAAATTCTTCTGCCCCACACCATGCGCCACCTCCCCGCTTTCCCCCGCTCCCTTGCCCGCCCGCTGACCGGAGTCACCGCCGCCCTCCTGCTGCTCGCCGGCACGGCCCATGCCGATGCCACGCTCGACAGGATCAAGCAGCGCGGCAAGGTCACGATCGGCGTGCTGATCAATGGCGGGCCCTTTGGCTCGGTCGATCCGAACAGCCAGCAGCTCGTGGGCTGGAACCCCGAACTCGCGCGCGCCGTTGCCAAGGGCCTGGGGGTCGAGGCCGATCTGGTGCAGGTGCAGACCGCGACGCGCGTGCAGTTCCTGCAGGCCGGCAAGGTCGATCTGCTGATTGCCTCGATGGAGCTCAACCCCGACCGCGCCGAGATCCTGGGCTACGCGCCCACCCCGTTCTACCGCGTCGGCGGCGCCGCCGCCGTGCGCAAGGACAGCGGCATCACGCAGTGGTCCGACCTGCGCGGCAAGCCGGTGTGCGTGTCGCAGGGCAGCAGCTTTGCCAAGCCGCTGGCCGCCGAATACGGCGCGCAGGTGCAGGGCTACAAGAGCGCCTCGGACTCGCTGCTCGCGCTGCGCGGCGGCAACTGCGTGGCGGCCGTGCATGACAGCACGCTGATCCATCCGCTGGTGAACAAGAACCCCGAATGGTCGCAGTACGCCGCGCCGATCGCCAGCGAGATCCTGCCCGCGCCGTCGGTGGTCTGGACGCGCAAGGGCGAGGCCGACACCATTGCCGCGGTCGACAAGGTGGTGCAGGAATGGCACCGCAGCGGCTGGCTGATCGACGCCGAAAAGCGCGTCGGCATCGCTCCGGCCAACCCGTTTCTGGTCGAGCAGCAGTCGAAGCTGAAGACCGCCGCGCGCTGAGGGCCGCGCCATGAGCGACAGCCTGCTGGTGCCGGGCGTGCAGGCCCTCAAAGGCCTGGGCCTGAACTATGCGTTCGTGCTCGACGACATGGAGCGCCAGGCTTTCGTGCGCGGCCTGGGCGTGTCGCTGCAGCTGTGCCTGCTGACGATTCCCGCCAGCCTCGCCGTGGGCGTACTGCTGGCCGCGCTGCTGAGCTCGGGCCGCGCCTGGCTCGCGGCGCCGGCGCGCGCCTTTGTCGAAGTCACGCGCAACACGCCGACGCTGGTGCAGCTGTACTGCGCGTTTCTCGTGCTCAACATGCTGATCACGCAGCAGCTGCGCGACTGGGGCGCGGGGCCGAACCCGCTCACGCCTTTCCTCTGGGTCGTGATCGTGGTGTCGCTGCACAAGGGCGTGTTCCATGCCGAGGCGCTGCGCGCGGGCATCGAAAGCGTGCCGCACACCACGCTCGAGGCCGCGCGCTCGCTGGGTTTCTCGCGGCGCCAGCTGCTGGCGCGCGTGCAGCTGCCGCTGGCGGTGCGCTTCGCGCTGCCCTCGCTGGTCAACAACCTCGTGGACCTGGTGAAGATGACCGCCGTCGCCTCGGCCATCGCGGTCGGCGACGTGACCTACCAGTCGATCATGATCTGGACGCAGCGCGACAACGTGCTCGAGCTGCTGCTGTTGATCCTGCTGTGGTTCGGCCTGTTGACGGGGCTGGTGAGCCTGGCGGGCCGCTGGCTCGAACAACGATTGAGGATGCCCGGCTATGGCCAATGATGCCGCCCTGAACGCCCCCGCCGCGCCATGGCGCCACGTGGCCGCGCTGCGCAATCCCTGGCTGCTGGCTGGCCTGGCCTTGCTGACGCTGCTGGGCCTGTGGAGCGCCACCGGCACCACGCCCGTTGCCGTTGCGCTGCTGTGGAAATGGCTGCCCTCGCTGCTGCGCGGCCTGCTGGTCAATATCGAGATCAGCGTGCTGGCGGTGGCGCTGGGCACGCTGGTGGGCCTGGTCGTCGGCGCGCTGCTGCTGTCGCCCTCGAAGCCCGTGCAGCGCCTGGCGCGCCTGTACGTGCAGGCCTTTCGCAATGTGCCGCTGCTGGTGCTGATCTATTTCACGACCTATGTGTTTCCTTTCGAGGTGCACATCGGGCCCTGGAGCTTTGCCTTTCCCGACTGGCTCAAGGTGGTGCTGGGCCTGGCGCTGCCGACCAGCGCCAATGTCGCCGAGATCTTCCGCGGCGCGATCCAGTCGATCCCGAGCGCGCAGTGGGAAGCCGCGCAGTCGCTGGCGTTCAGACGCCGCGAGATCCTGCGCCTGATCGTGCTGCCCCAGTGCCTGCGGCGCATGCTGCCGCCGTGGATGAACCTCTACGCGAGCATCACCATGAGCACCTCGCTGGCCTCGCTGGTGGGCGTGCACGACGTGGTCGACATGGCGCAGATCGCGAGCAACACCGTCGTGCGCACCGACTTCACGATCCTCGTCTACTTCACGCTGCTGGCGCTGTTCTTCGCCTACTGCTATCCGATTGCCCGCGCCACCCGCGCCCTGGAGCGACGCCATGAACGCCACTGATTCCTTTCTTGCCACGCACGCGGCCCCGGCTGCGGACGCACCGCTGGTGCAACTCAAGGACGTGCACCTGTCCTTTGGCGACAACCAGGTGCTCCAGGGCATCGATGTGGAAGTGCGCCGCGGCCAGGCGGTGTCGATCATCGGGCCCTCGGGCTCGGGCAAGTCGACCATCCTGCGCTGCATCACCGGGCTGCTGCGCCCGCAGGCCGGCGCGATCAGCGTGGGCGACACGCGCGTCGACACCTTGCGCACCGAAGCCGAGCTGATCGCCCTGCGCAAGCGCGTGGGTTTCGTGTTCCAGCAGTACAACCTGTTTCCGCACCTCACGGTGCTGCAGAACCTGGTGATCGCGCCCACGCGCGTCGTCGGCCGCAGCCGCGCCGTCGCCGAGCGCGATGCGCGCGCGCTGCTCGAGAAGGTGCGCCTGGCGCACAAGGCCGATGCCTACCCCGGCGAGCTCTCGGGCGGGCAGCAGCAGCGCGTGGCCATTGCGCGCGCGCTGGCGATGCAGCCCGAGCTGATCCTGTTCGACGAAGTCACGTCCGCGCTCGACCCTGAAACCGTCGGCGAGGTGCTCACCGTGATCCGCGATCTGGTGGGCGAAGGCATGACCTGCGTGCTGGTCACGCACGAGATGCGCTTTGCCGAGGAGATCAGCGACCGGGTCTATTTCACCGAAGCCGGCCGCATCGTCGAGCACGGCCCCGTGGACCAGATCTTCGGCCAGCCGCGCAGCGAGCGCACGCGCCAGTTCCTGCAGCGCGCACTCGGCGCTGGCGCGCGCATGCGCCCGGCGCCCGCCGTCGAAGCCTTGCGCTTCAACCAGCTGCGCTTTGCCCTTTGATCCATCGCCCTCACCGGAAGCTTCCATGACCTCCATTCCCTCCCGCACCGGCCGCGCCACGCGCCTGCTGCACGCCGGCGCCCCCGATCTGCGCGGCGGCTCCGGCCCGGTCAACGTACCCGTTGTGCGCACCAGCACCGTGCGCTTCGAGAGCAGCGCCGCCTATGCCGACCATCACCATCGCCGCGCCGCGGGCGAGCGCCTCGCGACCTACGGCCGGCATGGCCTCGACACCCACCGCGCGCTCGAAGACGCCGTGACCGCGCTCGAAGGCGGGCACCGCGCGTTTCTCACGCCCTCGGGCCTGTCGGCGATCACGCTGGTGCTCGTCGCGCTGCTCTCGCCGGGCGACCATGCGCTGGTCGCCGACAGCGTCTACTCGCCGGTGCGCCGCGTCGACGACACGCTGCTGCAGCGCCTGGGCATCACGCTTGAATACTTCTCGCCTTCGCGGGATGACCTGGCAGCGAGAATCCGCCCGAACACCCGGCTGGTCTATCTTGAATCGCCCAGCTCGCTGCTCTACGAAGTGCTGGACCTGCCCGCGCTCACGGCCATCGCGCGCACGCAGGGCATTCCCGTGGCGACCGACAACACCTGGAGCGGCGGCTGGTTCCATCAACCCCTGGCGCTGGGCGCGAATATCTCCATCCATGCCGCGACCAAATACATCTCCGGGCATTCGGATGTGATGCAGGGCATCGTCGTGACCGACTCGGCCGCGCTGTCCGAGAAGATCGCCACCGCCCACGAAGCGCTGGGCCTGACGATCGGCGCCGACGATGCCTATCTCGCGCTGCGCGGCCTGCGCACGCTGCCGGTGCGGCTCGCGCAGCACCAGCGCCATGCGACGCAGGTCGCCGAATGGCTGCAGGACCAACCCCAGGTGGCCCGCGTGTTCTATCCCGCGCTGCCCTCCGATCCGGGCCACGCGCTGTGGAAACGCGACTTCAGCGGCGCGAACGGACTGGTGTCGTTTGCGTTTGAAGACGGCGTGGACGCGCGCGGTGCCGAGGCGTTTGTCGATGCGCTGCGCTTCTTTGGCATCGGCGCCTCGTGGGGCGGCTATGAAAGCCTGGCCCTGGTGGCTGCGCCGGACCGGCTGCGCGAGCACAGCTTCTGGACGGGGACCCAGCCGGTGGTGCGGTTGCATATCGGGCTGGAGGATCCGCAGGATTTGATGGGGGATCTGGGGCAGGCGTTTGTGCGGGTGGGGGAGCGCGTGGAGCTTGCGTTGACGTGAGCGTGCAAAGGGAGGCTCACCGGATTTGACGGTGGACGTTCACCCTTCGACAGGCTCAGGGCAAACGGAGTTTTAACCGTTCGCCCTGAGCTTGCCTGGCCGGCCGCGTCGAAGGGTAGACGGCCTGTCCTCCAAACGCGCCGACTCCCCCCAACAACAACGGCGCCTCAAAAGCGCCGTTGTTGTTCCCCTTCCCGCAGCGGCCCCCACGGACCGCCGCCTCCCTCACCCCACCGCCACCAACCGAATCCCCGTAACCCCCTCCCGCTCGAGCTGCTCCACCAACCCCAGCTCCCAATCCAGATACTGCTGGAACCCCGCGTCGCGCAGCGACAGATCCTGGTGCGCATACGGGCTGTACCAATGGTCGTCATCTCCGGTCAGCACGCCCTCGGCGCCCTGCGCCACGGGCAGGCCCGCGGCGACCCAGGCCGGCGTGCCGCCGACGATCGCGCGCACATCGCGCCCGGTGCGTGCGGCCAGTTCGGCCGCGGCAATGCGCGCGAGCACGCCATCGGGCGAATGCAGCAGCACGGTCTGCGCCTCGGGCAGTTCGGCGACGAAGGACTCGAGCCGGTCCGGCACCGCAAAGCGCGCGCCCGCGATATGCCTTTTCTCGAAAGCCGCGCGGCGATCGATCTCGAACACCGCTGCCGTGCCGGCCTCGAGCAAGGCCTGCGCCTGCTGCGGCGACACGCTTGCCGCGGGCGCCTGCGAAGCCAGCACGCGCACCGGCTCGGCGCCCAGCTCGAGCGTTGCCAGCGCAGGCGGTGAATACACATACACCTCGTAGCCGCCGAGCTGCGCGAGCCAGGCGCCGGTGGTGAGCGCGCGCACGCCGTCCCAGTCGGCCAGCACGATGCGCGCGCCGCGCGCCGCCGCGTATTCGTCGGTGGCCTGCACCAGCTGGCCGCCCGGCGCCCAGCGCCAGCCCGGCAGGTGGCCGGCGGCGTATTCCTGTTCGGTGCGCACGTCGAAGCGATAGAGCGAGCGCTCCTGCACTTCGCTCTCGAAGCGCGCGAGCTCGGCCGCGTCGATGCGCTGCACGCCGGCGCGCCGCGCCACGTCGGCCGCGCGTTCGCGTGCCGTGGCCAGCGTCGCGGGCGCGGGTTCGGGGAAGCTCGCGCCGCGGCCGTGCGCGAGCGTGCGCCCCGTCAGCAGCCAGTCCATGGTGCCGTTGCGCAGCGAGGCCACGCGGTTGGGAATACCGGCGTCGATCAGCGTCTGCGCACCGACGATGCTGCGCGTGCGGCCCGCGCAGTTCACCACGACGAAGGTCTCTGGATCGGGCGCGAGCTCGCCGATGCGGTAGACCAGCTCCGCCCCCGGCAGGCTGTGCGCGAACGGCAGGCTGAACGCGGCGAACTCCTCGGGCGTGCGGCTGTCGACCACCACGATGTTGTCGCCGCGCTCGACGCGCGCGTGCAGCTCCTCGGACGTGATCCAGGGCGTGTGCTTCTCGTGCTCGATGACTTCGCCAAACGCCTTGCTCGGCACATTGGTGCCGCTGAAGATCTCGTAGCCCGCCGCGGCCCAGCCCTCGGTGCCGCCGGCAAGCACCGACACATTGCGCCAGCCCAGGCGCGCGAGCTTGGCCGCGGCCTGGTGCGCGAGCGACTCGTCGCCATCGACCAGCACGATGCGCGTGCCGCGGCGCGGCACCAGCCGGTCGATCAGCAGCTCGATGCGCCACAGCGGCGCCGACGCCGCGAACAGGATATGGCGGTGCGCGAACACGCCGGTCTCGCGCACGTCGAGCACGGCAATCTCCTCGCCATCGAACAGCGCGGCCTTGAGCGCCTGGGGCGAGACCAGCGCATGGCGGATGGACTTGGGCGGGCCGAAGGTGCGGTAGCTGCCGCCCTCGTGGCTCTCGAACACCACGCGCCCGGGCAGACGGTCGATGCCCAGGCCGTAGAAATGCAGGTGCAGGCCGGGCTCGTCGCCGATCAGCTCGATGGTGTGCACATCGGTGGGCGACAGCACGACGGACACGCCGGACGTCACATCGACGCTGCGCTCGGCCGTGAGCGTGTCGCGCGCGGCGTCGGCCGTCTTGTCGCGGCGGAAGAACACATTGCGTTCGTTGCCCGACACGCCGGCAATGATCGCCCAGGTCGTGTGATCGTGCGGCGGCTGCGCCTTGCCCGGCAGCCCGGTCGACAGGTACAGCGCATAGCGTCCCGCCGCATCCTCGCTCAGCCGGTACACCTGCGCCGGAGATACCGGGAAGTGCTCGGCTGCGAACAGTTCGCGCTGCGTGCCCAGCCGCTCGAGCAGCGTCGCGACCGCGCGCAGCTGTTCGGGCGTCGCGCGCTCCGGGTCGGGCACCAGGCGCCGCGCCTGGGCAACGAAGTCCGCGACGGCGGCGGTGCGGCGGCTGGCTGCGTCGCTGCCGCTGAAGTCGAGTGAAACATGGGTCTGGGTCATCGGGGTCTCCGCAAAGTTGCCATCACGGTACGCACGCGCCCGGGCTTGTCCAACGAAGAAAAGCGCAGATCGTTAGCCGAAAAGCTTCGTTCACGCCGCCTGCGGCGAACCCTAGATTCAGGCCATTCATCCCTATCGCCGAAGCTCTCCATGACCACCAAACGTTTCTTCCTGCGCACCCTGGCGTCGGCCCTGGCCCTGTCCGCCGCCGGCGGCGGCGCCCTGTATGTGTCCTCGCTGCACGCGGCCACCGACAAGGCCGGCACCTTCCCCAGCAAGCCGGTGCGCATCATCGTGCCGGTGGCGCCGGGCGGCAGCGCCGACAAGCTCACGCGCACCATCGGCGAGCGCCTGTCGGTGCTCTGGGGCCAGACGGTGATCGTCGAGAACGTCGCTGGCGCGAGCGGCACGATCGGCGCCGGCAAGGTCGCCAAGGCCGCGCCCGATGGCTACATGCTGCTCCAGCAGGGCGAGGGGCTGATGCTCAACAGCATCCTGTTTCGCGACCTGCCCTACGACACGGCGCGCGCCTTTTCCCCGGTCGTCAAGGCCGTGGTCAACCCGCAGGTGCTGGTCGTGAACCCCGGCACGGGCATCAACACCCTGGCCGAGTACCTGGCGCGCGCCAAGGCCCAGCCCGAGAGCATCAGCCTGGCGCTGCCCGGCAACGGCGGCATCGCGCATGTGGCGCACGAGATCCTCGCGCAGGAAACCGGCGCCAAGGTCAACTACATTCCCTACCCCGGCGGCGGCCCGGCCTCCGTCGATGTGATCGCGGGCCATGCCAACGCCACGCTGATCACGCTGGCCGCGGTGACCGAATACGTGCGCGCCGGCAAGCTGCGCGCGCTGGCCGTCACCACCAGCTACCGCTCGCCCGCGCTGCCCAATGTGCCCACCGTGGCCGAAGCGGCGCAGCTGCCGAACTTCTCGGTGGAGAGCTGGCAGGGCTACTTCGCGCCGGCCGGCACGCCGCCGGCCATCGTGCAGAAGATCAACCGCGACATCAACCAGGTGCTGCAGCTGCCCGAAGTGCGCGCGCAGCTCGAGGCCCAGGGCTTCAAGGTCGCTGGCGGTTCGTCGGCGGATCTCGCCAAGAGCCTGCAGACCGAGCAGCCGCGCTATGCCCAGGCGATCAAGACCGCAGGTCTCGCCATCCGCTGAAGAACTTCAAGCCAGGTGCGCCGTGGTCAGCAGCTTCTGCAGATCCTCGAGCGCCACCGGCTTGAGCAGGCGCGCGTCGAAGCCCGCGAAGTTCGGACGATCGGCGCGTTCGTCCTCGGCGCCATAACCCGTGACCGCGGTCGCGTAGATGGCGTCGCCGCCCGGCAGCGCGCGGATCGCGCGCAGCACGGCCGGGCCGTCCATGTCGGGCATGCCGATGTCGAGAAACACCGCGCTGGGTTTTTCGCGGATCGCGGCCTCGAGCGCCGCGCGCCCGTCGTAGGCGGTGCTCACGCGGTAGCCGAGCAGGCGCAGGATCTCGGCCAGGCTGTCGGCCGCATCGCGGTTGTCGTCCACCACCAGCATGCGCACCGCGAGGCTGGATTTGAGGTGGGGATTGGCGTCGTCCGGCAGCCCGGTCTTGAGGATCGCGCCCGGCAGCTCGAAGCTGAACACGCTGCCCTGCCCGATGCCCGGGCTCCTGGCCAAGATCGAGCCGCCATGCATCTCGACCAGCGAGCGCGCCAGCGACAGCCCGATGCCCAGCCCCGACTGGCGCGACGCCGCCAGGCCATCGCCCTGCGAGAACAGCTCGAAGATGTTTTCCATCGCCACCGGCGAGATGCCTTCGCCGTTGTCCTCGACATCGACATACAGCCGCTCGCCCTCGACGCGCGCCGACAGCGTGATCGCGCCGCCCACGGGCGTGAACTTGGTCGCGTTGCTCAGCAGGTTCTGCAGCACCTGCGCGAGCCGCGTCTCGTCGGCATTGACCCACAGGTCCTCGGGCGGCACGTTCAGCCGGAACTGGTGCGAGCGCGCATCCATGGCCGGGCGTGTGGCCTCGATCGCGCGGGCAACGACCCGGTTGAAGGAAATCAGCTCCGGCTTGATGCGGATCTTGCCGCTGGTCAGCCGCCCCGCGTCAAGCAGGTCGTCGACCAGCCGCGTCAGGTGCGACAGCTGACGATCGATCATGTCGCGGCTGGTGCGCACCGTGGTGCTGGGCGCGGGCTCGAGCTGCAGGATCGACACCGCATTGCGGATCGGCGCCAGCGGATTGCGCAGCTCGTGCGCGAGCATCGCGAGGAACTCGTTCATCTGTCGCGACGAATGCTCGAGCTCGCGCAGCCGCTGGCTTTCGCTCATGTCGCGCGTGACCTTGGCAAAGCCCAGGTGGGTGCCGTCGGCGCCCCACATCGGCACCATGACGATGTTCGCCCAGAAGGTGGAGCCGTCCTTGCGCACGCGCCAGCCCTCCTCCTCGGTGCGCCCGCGCTGCAGGCAGTCGCGCAGCTCCTTGGCCGGCAGCCCCTGCTCCACGTCCTCGCTGCGAAAGAACATGCGGAAGTGCTTGCCGACTACCTCCTGGGAGGTATAACCCTTGATCAGCTCGGCGCCGCTGTTCCAGCTCTGGATCGTGCCCATCGGGTCCAGCATGTAGATCGCGTAGTCGCGCACGCCCTCGATCAGCAGCCGAAAGCGCTCCTCGCTCTGGCGCAGCGCCTCCACATGCAGCCGCCGCTCGGTCAGGTCGCGCGTGACCTTGCCGAAGCCGGTCACCTCGCCGTCCGGGTCGCGCAGCGCGGTGATCACCACGTTGGCCCAGAACATGCTGCCGTCCTTGCGCACGCGCCAGCCTTCCTCCTCGTAGGTGCCATGCTCCGCCGCGAAGCGCAACTCGTGGTCGGGCCACATCTTCTGCTTGGCCGGCTCGGGATAGAAGATCGAGAAATGGCGGCCGATCACCTCATCGGCCGTGTAGCCCTTGAGGCGCGCCGCGCCGGCATTCCAGGACTGGACGATGCCCGAGCGGTCCAGCATGAAGATGCCGTAATCCTGCACCGCCTCGACCAGCAACCGGAAACGGTCGGCGTTGGTGACATCGATCTTTTTTTGTTGCACTGTGAAAATCTCGTGTGTTTTTGCGGCCGTCCGCGGGCACAATGGCTGACTAAAACGTGTAAGGAAGATCTTGGACCAGCTGACAGTCTACGTCGTCGATGACAGCAAGGATGCGGCGGATTCGCTTGCAACGCTGCTGGGCCTGATGGGCCACCACGCCCACCCCTTCTATCGTGGTGAGGATGCACTGGCGCGCGCCCAGACCGAGCCGCCCCACTGCGTGATGCTGGACATTAACATGGCGGGCATGGACGGCCTGGAACTCGCGCGCCGCTTTCGCGAGCAGTTCGGCGACGACGTCATCCTGGTCGCCATCACCGGCTCTTCCGCCGACGATCCGCGCGTCAAGGCGACCTTTGTCACCGTGGACCATTACTTCGTGAAGCCGGTCACGCTCGAACAGATCCAGAAGCTGTTTCCGGAGTGAGATAGCTCGCCCGGTGCGGCCGGCGAGGTGCGGCCGGCCAGGTGTGGCCGGCCAGGTGCGGCCGGCGAGGTGCGACCGGCGAGGTGAAGCCGGCCTAGGCCTGCACCAGTTCCTGGGCCGTGCTGCGTGCCGGCCCCGCGCCAGCCCGCGCTGGCGCCAATTCCCCCAACCCGTAATGTCCGCGCAGCGTGCGGCTCTCGTATTCCGCGCGGAACAGCCCGCGCTGGCGCAGGATCGGCACCACCTCGGTGGCAAACAGCTCGAACTGCTGGTTGATCACCGGCGGCATCACATTGAATCCATCGGCCGCGCCGCTGCGAAACCAGTCCTCGATGATGTCGGCCACCTGCTCGGGCGTGCCCGCCACCGCGAGATGTCCGCGCGCGCCGGCCAGGCGCTTGAGCAGCTGGCGCAGCGTCAGGCCGTCGCGCAGACTGGTCTCCACATAGCCGATGGCCCGGCTCTTCGAAGCCTCCACCAGATTCGGGTCCGGGAAATCATCGCGCGTGAGCTTGCGGTCCAGCGCCACGCCCGAGAAATCATGGCCGCCAAAGCGCGCCGACAACCGTGTCAGTCCGACCTCGATGCTGGTCAGACCATCGAGCTCCTCCCAGACCTGCCGCGCCTCGTAGGTGGTCGAGCCAATGGCCGCGCTGATGCCCGGCAGGATCAGCACGTCCTCGGGCCGGCGCCCGAGCGCGCCTGCCTGTCCCTTGATGTCGGCATAGAAGGCCTGCGCGGATTCGCGCGAGGCATGCGCCGTGAAGATCGCCTCGGCCCATTGCGCGGCAAACGCGCGCCCGGCCTCGGACTGACCCGCCTGCACATAGAGCGGGCGTCCCTGCGGGCTGCCGGGCACGTTCAGCGGCCCGCGCGTGCGCACCTGGCTGCCGTTGAAATGCACCGGCTGGATCTGCGCCGCATCGAGGAACTGCCCCGCGGCCGCGTCGTCGATGATCGCGCTTGCCGGAAAGCTGCGCCACAGCGCATCGACGGCGGCCACGAACTCCTCGGCAATCCGGTAGCGGCCGCCATGGTCCACTTCCTCGCTCAACCCGTAGTTGGCGGCCGCCTTCGGTGCCCACGAGGTCACGATGTTCCAGCCCGCGCGGCCCTGGGAGATATGGTCGAGCGACGCGAACTGGCGCGCCAGCGTATAGGCATGGTTGTAGGTGGTCGAAGCCGTGCCGATCAGGCCGATGCGCTCGGTCCTGAGCGCCAGCGCCGTCAGCAGCACCAGCGGCTCGAGCATGCCCGAGGAGATCACCTGGCCGTTCTCGGGCCCCACCAGGCTGTCGGCCAGGAACACCGCATCGAACTTCGCGGCCTCGGCAATGCGCGCGGCCTCGACATAGAGCTCCAGGTCCGTGAGGGCCCTGGGGTTCGCGCCCGGGTGGCGCCACGCGCCTTCATGGTGGCCGCGCGACATGAGGAAAAGGTTCAGATGCAGTTGCCGTGTCATCGCGATGCTTTCAAACCAGTTCGGTATCGACGCCCAGGCTGTGCAGCAGCGTGCTGCGCAGGTCCATGAAGCGGGGGTGGTCGGCGCGGCGCGGGTGCGGCAGGTCGACCGCATAGTCCTGCGCGATCCGGCCGTTCTTGAGCACCAGGATGCGGTCGGCCAGCAGCAGCGATTCATCGACGTCGTGCGTCACCAGGATCACCGTCGGCTTGATGCGCTCCACCAGCCGGAACAGCAGGCCGTGCATGCGCATGCGCGTGAGCGCATCGAGCGCGCCAAAGGGCTCGTCGGCCAGCAGCACATGGGGCTCGCGCAGCAGCGAGCGCGCGAGCGCCGCGCGCTGCAGCTGCCCGCCCGAGAGCGTGTTCGGCCAGACCTGGGCCTTGTCATGCAGGCCGACATCGCGCAGCATCTGCTCGGCTGCGGGCCGCACCGCGGCGGCGTCCAGACCCAGCGTCAGGTTGTCGATCACCGACAGCCAGGGCAGCAGCCGCGAGTCCTGGAACAGCACCGAGACATTGCCCTGCGCGCTGGCCACGCCTTCGGTCTGCGCCTCGCCGTCGAGCCCGGCCAGCGCGCGCAGCACGGTGGTCTTGCCCGAGCCCGACTCGCCCAGCAGCGCGACGAACTGGCCTGCAGGAACGTCCAGCCGCAGGTCGTCGAGCACCTTCTTGCCGTGGAAGCCGCGCGTGAAACCGCGCAGCTGCACGGACCCCAGGGAAGCGTCTTGCGTCATGATCCCAGGGCCCTCCGGTACGACAGCACGCGCGCCTCGATGCCGCGCACCACGGCGTCCGACAGCAGGCCAAGCAGGGCATAGATCAGGATGCCGACGACGATGATGTCGGTCTGGCCCCAGTCGCGCGCGCGGTTCATCAGGTAGCCGATGCCGGTCTGCGTGTTGATCAGCTCGAGCACCACCAGCGCCGTCCAGCACAGCGACACCGCGATGCGCAGGCCGACGAAGAATCCCGGCAGCGCGCCAGGCAGCGCCACCTTGCGGATGAACGCGCCGCGCGACAGGCCCAGCGTCTGCGCCAGCTCGACATGGCGGATGTCGATGCCGCGCAGCGCCGCGTGGGTGTTGATGTAGATCGGCACCAGCACCGCGGTGAAGATCAGCAGCACCTTCATCGCCTCGCCGATGCCCAGCCAGATGATGGCCAAGGGAATCAGCGCCAGCGTGGGGATGGCGCGCTTGATCTGCACCAGCCCGTCGAGCAGCGCCTCGCCGGTGCGCGTCAGCCCCGACAGCAGCGCCAGCAGCACGCCCGCCACGACGCCCAGCAGCAAACCGCTGTACGCGCGCCCGGCCGAGGCCAGCAGATGCGGCAGCAGGCTGCCATCGATCACCATCGCGTAGCCCGTCACCAGCGCCTGCGAGGGCGCGGTGAGCGTCGCGGGCGACAGCCAGCCCAGGCGCGAGGCGGCTTCCCAGACCAGCACCAGCAGCGCCGGCCCGATCAGCAGCCGGCTTTGCGCCAGGCGCGGCGGCACCAGCGTCGGCGCCTTGCGGGCCACGGCCTGCGCGGGCGCCCGCGGCCGGCGCAGCGGCGCGGTGCGCGCATCCACGGACTCCAGGGGCAGCGAGGGGCTGTGCGCGTTCATCGGTGGGCCTCGATCACGCGGTCATAGGTCGTGGCAAACGAGCCTGCGGCATCGAGCCGCCTGGGCAGCGTGCCGGCCGCATGCAGGATATCGATCAGCTTCTGGTGGTGCGGCCGCGCCTCGGCCGCGGTCTGGAACAGCAGCGGCGATTGCGACGCCAGGATGGCAGCCGTGCTTTCGGCATCGACGCGCTGGAAGTCGGTGTAGTAGTGGCGCCCCCACTGCGGGACGTTGGCATTGCTCCACTTGCCGGCGCGCACGAATGCGGCGAGGAATTCCCCGATGGCCTCGGCCTTCTGCGCATCGGCCAGCGCCTCGGGGCGCGCATAGATATACGAGGTCGCGGGCAGCAGGTTGCGCTCCTGCGGATCGGGCACGGGCGTCGCGCCGATCTGCTTGCCCAGGCGCGTCACATGCGGCTCCATCAGCACCGCGACATCGACCGCGTTGGCGCGCAGCGCGTCATTGAGTTCAGCCACGCGCAGGTTCACCAGCTGCACGTCGCCGAGCTTCAGGCCGGCGCGCGTCAGTGCCTCGATCAGGAACACCTGGCGCCCCGACCCCTCGACATAGCTCACGCGCTTGCCGCGCAGATCGCTCAGCTGCTGGATATTGGCGCCCGCGCGCTGCACCAGCCGGTACTGCGCGCGCTCGCGCGTGAAGGTCGCGATGATCGGCAGATTCACGCCCGCGGCGCGCGCCTGGATCGGCGGCGTGTCGCCGACATAGGCGATGTCCAGCGCGCCCGCGCGAATCGCTTCGAAGATCGCCGGGCCGCCCGCAAAGTTCGGCAGCTCCAGCTGAAAGCCCAGGCGCTTGCGCTCGCCGCTGGCATCGAGCAGATAGCGCAGCAGCTCGCTTTGATCGGCCACCACGAGCCGGGTCTTTGGATTGACGGCAGCGCGCGCGGCGCCGGCCACGCTCCACGCGGACAAGGCCAGCAGCGATGGCGCGGCCAGCAGGAAACGACGTTTGTTCACTCTCTCGACCCCGTATGGATGCAATGGGGTCAATGCTATTGAACGCGCCTTGGATTCAAAACGACTGAATTCGCATTTGTAAAAACGCAAATCGTTCGATGGGTGTGAAGCTGGATAGGACGGCGAGCGGATCCAGACGTCATTGAAACCGCCAACAGAAAAGCCCCAGACCATTGCTGATCTGGGGCTTCATGTTTGGTGGCCTGGGACGGAATCGAACCGCCGACACAAGGATTTTCAATCCTCTGCTCTACCGACTGAGCTACCGGGCCGCTGAAGCTCAAATTATAGGGGCGTTTTTCGACCCGAATTTGAAATTCGCGATTTTTTTCAAAATTTCTCAGCCGCGCTTGTTCCGACCCAGGTCGACACCGAGCTGGCGCAGCTTGCGGTACAGGTGGGTGCGCTCCAGGCCGGTCTTTTCGGCGACGCGCGTCATCGAGCCGCCTTCGCGCGCGAGGTGGAATTCGAAGTAGGCTTTCTCGAAGCCGTCGCGCGCTTCGCGCAAGGGACGGTCGAGGTCGAAGCCCTGGTGCTGCTCGGGGCCGGCATCGGTGGCCACGCGCACCGCGGCGGACATCGGATGGTGGTGCGTGGACTCGGCCACTGCCGCGACGCTGCCCGCGTCGGCGGCGGCATGTCCGGGCGCCGCGGCGGCCTGCGCGCTGCTGCGCGCCAGGCCCTGCTCGACGGCCTTGAGCAGCTTCTGCAGCGTGATCGGTTTCTCGAGAAAGGAAAACGCGCCGATGCGCGTGGACTCCACCGCGGTATCGATGGTGGCATGGCCGCTCATCATGATCACCGGCATGGTCAGCTGCCCGGCCGCGGCCCACTCCTTGAGCAGCGACACGCCATCCGTATCGGGCATCCAGATGTCGAGCAGGACCAGGTCATAGCTGCTGGACAGGCGCGCCGACCGCGCCTGGGTCGCGTTCTCGGCCAGGTCGACGCTGTGACCCTCGTCGTTGAGGATTTCCGACAACAAATCCCGAATCCCCAATTCGTCGTCGACCACCAGAATGTTTGCCATGTGTATTGAAACGCCTATGTACTGCGCTGAGCGGCGTCCTCTGCGAGGACCTTGGTTACAGGGGCAAATGATAGCGACACTTGTGCTCCCCGCACTATCCCGTTTTCCACCCGGTTGCTCAAGTTGATGCGGGCCGAATGCTCATCTGCTATTTTCTTGACCACGGCAAGTCCCAGACCGGTGCCGCGTGCCTTGGTTGTGACATAGGGCTCGAAGGCCCGCTGCAGGATATTGGCGGGAAAACCTGTCCCCCGATCGCTGATGCTCAACTGCACGCGGCCGGTGGCTTCGTTCCATTGCGTGGCCAGCTCCACCGCTTCGGGAGCGCTGCCGGTCTCGGTCGCGGCTTGCTCGGTGGCATGTTGGGCATTTTGCAACAGGTTATGCACGATCTGCCGCAATTGCTGTGCATCTCCTGCAATCCAGGGGCAGTTGGGGTCGAGATTCACCTTGACCCGCACCGCGGCATTTTCCTCGCCATACAGATGCAGCACATCGGCCAGCAATCCGTTGAGGTCCAGCGGCAACAGCTCGGCGGCAGGCAGGCGTGCGTAATCGCGGAACTCGTCCACGAGATGCTTCATCGCGCTGACCTGATCGACGATGGTCTTGACCGACTTGCCCAGCAGCGCCTGGTCGGTGGGCGCGAGCTTGTCCATCAGCTTCATTGCCAGGCGTTCGGCCGACAGCTGGATCGGCGTCAGCGGATTCTTGATCTCGTGCGCCACGCGCCGCGCGACCTCGCCCCAGGCCTGCGCGCGCTGGGCCGAGACGATCTCGGAAATATCGTCGAACACCAGCAGCCGCTGGGTGTCGGGCAGCTCCGCGCCGCGCACCACCAGGCTGGTGCTGTCTTGCACCACGCCACCGCCGCCGCCCGTGCCGTGCAGCTCATGCACCTGCTGCCAGCGGTCGCGCCCCGGCGCCGCGCCGCGCTCGCCGAGGAACTGCGCGAACTGCTCGCGCACCACCTGCGCGAACTCGGCCAGGCCCGGCACCTCCTGCAGCAGGCGCCCCTGGTAGGCGGCCATGGGCACGCGCAGGATGCGCGTCGCCCCGGGGTTGCTCGACACCACCTGGCCGGCTTCATCGAGCACGATGACGCCCGAAGTCAGGTTGTCGAGGATGGTCTGCAAATTGGAGCGCGCGGCATCGACATCGGCCATGCTCTGGCCCACGGCGGTGTGCGCATCGGCCAGCTGGCGCGTCATCAGCGCAAACGCGCGCGTCAGCCCGCTGAGCTCGTCGGCGCTGGGCAGCGAGGCCTTCGGGCCAAGATCCCCGCGCGCCACTTCGCGCACGCCCTGGGCCAGCATCAGCAGCGGCCGCGCGAGCTGGTTGCCCAGCACCACGGCCAGCAGGATGGCGCCGAACACCGCCAGGAACAGGCTCAGCGTGAGCGTGCCGATGTACATGCGCTGCAGGCCCTCGCGCGCCAGCGCGCGCTCCTGGTATTCGCGGTGCGCTTCCTGCACCGCGATGGCATTGGTGAGCAGCGCCACCGGCAGCTTCAGCGTGGCCTGCACATAGCGTGTCTCGGCCAGCAGGCCGACCGCCGGGTTGGGCACCAGCGCCAGCGTGCGCACGCGCACCGCATCCAGCATGCGCTCGAGCGCCACGGGGTCATCGATGGCCGACACGTCGTCGAGCCCCTCGATGCGCGCCGAGGCCTGCTGATCGCGCAGCGCGCGCATCTGCTGGGCGCTGGGCCGCTCGGGCAGCAACAGATCGAACTTCGACGGGCCGACGCTGGCCAGCACCTTGCCCGCGGCGCTCCACAGCACCACGTCGACCGCGCCGAGCTGCTCGCGGATGCGCTCGAGCTCGAAGCCGGCCGCCGCGTTCGGCACCTGGGACAGCGACTCGCTCGCGGTGCGCGTGTTGTGCGCCATGTCGTTGGCGACGGTGTCGAGCGTGACGCTCGCCAGGCTCACGCCGGCCGACAGCGCACCCTCGACCTTGACGTCGAACCAGCTCTCGATCGAGCGCGAGACGAACTGATACGACACCACATAGATCAGCAGCCCGGGCACGACCCCGACCAGCGCGAAAATGCCCGCGAGCTTGAGCAGCAGCCGGCTGCCGAAGCGCCCGCGCCGCAGCCGCAGCGCGAGCCGCACCCCGCCCCACAGCAGCAGGCCCAGCAGCACCGCCGCGACCAGCACGTTCATCGCGAACAGCCAGTTGTAGTTGCGCTCGTAGACCTCGCGGTTGTTGGTCGCCAGCGCCAGCAGGAACATCAAGACCAGGCCCATCGCGCACATCAGCGCCACGCCCACGCCCAGGGCCCAGCGCGCGCTGCGCGTCCAGGGTGAAACCGCCACCGGCGGATCCACGTTCAAGGCAGGCCTCCGCCCGCGAGCCGCAGGCTCTGCGTCATCTGCAGGATCCAGCCCGAACGGCCGAAGGCGCCGATCTGCAGCGGCCGCGGCAGCTGCGACAGATCCAGTCCGAAGCTCAGCTGCACCGTGACCGGCGTGTCTTCGGGTACCTGCGCGCTGTCGGCGATCTTCCAGCGCGCCACGCGCTGCATCGCGCTGATCGCGTCGCTCAGGTCGTCATAGGTCTGCGCCAGTGCCAGCCCCAGGCCCGAGCCGGCAAAGGTCTCGGGCGAGCTGTGCAGCCGCCAGCGGCGCGTCAGCGGCTGATAGCTCAGGCGCATGTAGCGCGTGGCATGCGCCATCTGCAGGTCGGACCAGTACCAGCGCTCGCGCAGCACCTGCGCCTGCAGCACGAAATGCATGGGAATGCCCTTGAGCAGCGCATCCTCGACATGCTCGGGCAGCTCGAACTCGAGCGCTGCGCTCAGCAGCATGCCTTCGGGCGTGCGCTCGGCCTGCATCTGGGTGATCGCGCCATGGCCCTGGGCGCGCAGCTCGCCACACAGGCTCCAGGCCATCAGGCACAGCAGGCAGGCCAGGCACCAATGCCAGGCACCCGCACGCCGCGCGCGCTCAGGCGGCCTTTTCCAGCAGGGCGTAGAAGAATCCATCATGGTCACCCGGTTGATTGTCCGGGACAGGCGTGGTTTGCGCGCCATGGCCTGGAATTAAATGCCCGGGCGAAGGCAGCAGCCGCGCCTGACTGTTGCGTGCAAGGAACGCTTTGACCTGCATATCGCCCTCGGCCCGGAACACCGAGCAGGTGCAGTACAGCAGGCGCCCGCCGCCGCGCAGCAGCGGCCACAGCGTGTCGAGCAGGCGCGACTGGATCGCGGCGAGCTGCGCGATATCGCTTTCGCGGCGCAGCCAGCGCACATCGGGGTGGCGGCGCACGATCCCCGAGGCCGTGCAGGGCGCGTCGAGCAGGATGGCGTCGAACTGCGCGCCGCCGCTGGCCTGCTGCCACCACTGGTCCGGACGCGAGGCATCGGCCACGACGACCCGCGCCTGCACGCCCACGCGCGCGAGCGTCTCGTGGATGCGCTGGCTGCGCTCGGCATCGATCTCGAGCGCCGTGACCTGCAGCGCGCCATTGGCGCCCGCGTATTCGAGCAAATGCGCGGTCTTGCCGCCGGGCGCGGCGCAGGCGTCGAGCACGCGCAGCGGCTGCGTCAGGTCCAGGCCCGCGAGCAGCAGCGGTGCGGCCCTCTGCGCGGCCGCATCCTGCACCGACACCTGGCCCTGCGCGAATCCGGGCAGCGCCTGCACCGGCTGGGGCTGGGCCAGCTCCAGGCCGTCCTCGCCCACGGGCGTGGCCGCCATCTGCTGCCCCGTCAACTGCTGCTGGTACGCCTCGACCGTGCCCTGCAGCCGGTTGACGCGCAGCGTCATCGGCGCATGCCGGTTGTTGGCCGCGAGGATCTGCTGCCAGTGCGCGGGATGGTCCTGCTGCAGCCGCGCGATCCACCACTGGGGATGGTTCCACAGCGCCTGCGGCTGGGCATCGGTCTTGAGGACGAGTGCATCGCGCTCGCGCAGGAAGCGCCGCAGGCAGGCATTGATGAACGCCGCCTGGCGCTGCGCCGGGCCGCGCTTGGCGGCCTCCACGGCCTGGTTGACCAGCGTGAACGGCGGATACGGCGCCTGGGCCTCATCCCAGGCCAGCGCCAGCGCCGTGCACAGCAGCGCGTTGACGCGCGGCGGCGGCGTGCGCGGCGCGAGCTCGGCGCGCAGTGCCTGGGCCCGGCCGAGCTGGCGCAGCACCTGGAACAGCAAGGCCTGCACGCCCGGGCGCAGGCGCTGGGGCACGGCCGCGAGCGCCTGCGTGCCCGACTGGCCGGCCAGGATCGCCTGCAGCGCCTGCGCCACCTCGGCCAGCTGCTGCGACAGCGCGGGCGCGCCGCCCCCTGCGGCCGGGGACTCGGGACGGGCAGGTTCTCGGGAGGAAGGAGGAAAGATTCGGCTCATGCGGCGGTGTCTGGTAACTCGGCCCCGAGGGCCGGATGAAGCGGGCGTGCGGCGCGGAATCCGAAGAACCACGCCAGCACGCGCGCTGGAAATTGGGCAATGGCCGCGTTGTATTGCGCCACTGCGGTGTTGAACTGGTCGGCGGCCAGTCCGGTCTGCGCCTGCTGCTGTTGCCAGCGCCGGCGCCATGCCGGGTCGGCAGCAGCCCCCGGCAGGTTCTTCAAGGCTTGCCAGGCCACGAATTGCGCCTCGTGCGCGCGCTCGAAGCGCTGCATGGTCGGCGCATGCAGGGGCCGCGCCCGGGCTGCGGCCAGCGCCGCGCCCATGGACGCCAGGCTCTGCTGCCAGGCGGCATCGGCGAGCCGCTGCGGCGCCGTGGCATTCTCATCCACATCCTGCGAGGCATTCCATTCGCTCAGCAGCCCCTGGGCCTGCTGCAGATAGCTGTCCAGCGCGCCAAAGGCCTGCTGGCAGGCCGAACGCAGGCGCATGACGCGGTTATAGGCCCCCACGGCCCAGAAGACCAGCACGGCCAGGACAATCCAGTCCAGGGATACAGACCACATGCACAGGGACCGGCCCGCTTTGCTGATCGCGGGCCGCTTCGTGAAAAACCAATGAAAACGCCCCCGTCCACCAACAGCGGAACGGGGGCGCGGCTCAGATCAAGTCAAAGACTTAATCGACCGAAGGATCGCTGACGGACACGGTGTCCGCACCTTCTTCGATGATGCCAGCCAGCTCGGCGGCTTCGGCTTCGGCGATGGCACGGCGCTCGGCGTCGTCCATCATGTCCTTGGCCTTGCGTGCCTGGTGGTAGGCCAGGCCGGTACCTGCGGGAATCAGGCGACCGACGATGACGTTTTCCTTCAGGCCACGCAGCTCGTCGCGCTTGCCCATGATCGCCGCTTCGGTCAGCACGCGCGTGGTTTCCTGGAAGGAAGCCGCGGAGATGAACGAATCGGTCGACAGCGAAGCCTTGGTGATACCCAGCAGCACGTTGGAGTACGTCGCGGGGATCTTGCCTTCGGCCAGCAGCTTCTCGTTGGTGTTGAGAATCTCCGAGCGCTCGATCTGCTCGCCGGCGATGTAGGTCGACTCACCGGGGTTCTCGACCACGACGCGGCGCAGCATCTGGCGAACGATCACCTCGATGTGCTTGTCGTTGATCTTCACGCCCTGCAAGCGGTACACGTCCTGGACTTCGTCCACGATGTAGCGCGACAGCTCTTCGATGCCCAGCAGGCGCAGGATGTCCTGCGGATCGGCCGGGCCGTCGACGATCGACTCGCCCTTGTTCACCACCTGGCCTTCGTGGACCAGAATGTTGCGCTCCTTCGGCACCAGTTCCTCGGAGACCTTGCCTTCCAGATCGGTGATCTGCAGGCGGACCTTGCCCTTGGTTTCCTTGCCGAACGACACCGTGCCGGTCATCTCGGCCAGCGTGCCCTTGTCCTTGGGCGTACGGGCTTCGAACAGCTCGGCCACGCGGGGCAGACCCCCGGTGATGTCGCGCGTCTTCTGGCCTTCGACCGGAATACGCGCCAGCACTTCGCCGGGGCCCACTTCCTGGCCGTCGCGCACCTGGATCAGCGCGCCCACCTGGAAGCCGATCGTCACCGAGTGGTCGGTGCCGGGGATCTTGACTTCCTGGTTGCTCGCGTCGATCAGCTTGACCTGGGGACGAATCACCTTGGTCGAGCCGCGGCGCTTCGGATCGATCACCACCAGCGTGGACAGACCGGTCACTTCGTCGAGCTGCTTGGCAACCGTCAGACCTTCTTCGACGTTCTCGAACTTCACGCTACCGGCGTACTCGGTAATGATCGGTCGGGTCAGCGGATCCCAGTTCGCCAGGATCGTGCCAGCCTTGATGGACTGGTCGGCCTTGATCGTCAGGATCGCGCCGTACGGCACCTTGTGGCGCTCGCGCTCGCGGCCGTGCTCGTCCTGGATGACGATTTCGCCGGAACGCGAAATCACCACCAGCTCCCCACGGGTGTTGGTCACATAGCGCATGGTCGGGTTGAAACCGATCAGGCCGTTGGACTTGGCTTCGACGCTCGACGCGATGGCCGCACGCGATGCCGCGCCACCGATGTGGAACGTACGCATGGTCAGCTGCGTGCCGGGCTCGCCAATCGACTGGGCAGCGATCACACCCACGGCTTCGCCGAGGTTGATCTGGCCGCCACGGCCCAAGTCGCGGCCGTAGCAGCTGGCGCACAGACCGTAGCGGGTCTCGCAGTTCAGCGCCGTGCGCACCTTGACTTCGTCGACACCGGCGGCTTCCATGCCTTCGATGATGTCTTCGTCGAGCAGCGTTCCAGCCGGCACCACGAGGGCACGCGTTTCGGGGCTGAGCACGTCTTCGGCCACGGTGCGGCCGAGGATACGGTCGCGCAGCGATTCGATGACTTCACCGCCTTCGACGATGGCGCGCATCAGCGAGCCATTGGTCGTGCCGCAATCCTGCTCGGTCACGACCAGATCCTGCGTCACGTCGACCAGGCGGCGCGTCAGGTAACCCGAGTTGGCCGTCTTCAGCGCCGTATCCGCGAGACCCTTGCGGGCGCCGTGGGTGGAGATGAAGTACTGCAACACGTTCAGGCCTTCGCGGAAGTTCGCCGTGATGGGCGTCTCGATGATCGAGCCGTCGGGCTTGGCCATCAGTCCACGCATCCCTGCGAGCTGGCGAATCTGCGCGGCCGAGCCGCGGGCGCCGGAGTCGGCCATCATGTAAATCGCGTTGAACGATTCCTGATCCACCTCGTTGCCGTGGCGGTCGATGGTCTTTTCCTTGGCCAGCTGCTGCATCATGACCTTGGAGACTTCGTCACCGGCCTTGCCCCAGATGTCCACGACCTTGTTGTAGCGCTCGCCGGACGTCACCAGACCGGAGACGTACTGCTGCTGGATCTCCTTGACTTCGCCTTCGGCGCGGCCAATGATCTCGGCCTTTTGCGGCGGCACCAGCATGTCGCCGATGGCGATCGAGATACCGGCGTGCGTCGACAGGCGGAAACCGTTTTGCAGCAGCTTGTCGGCAAACACCACCGTCGCCTTCAGGCCGCACTTGCGGAACGAGGCGTTGATGAGCTTGGAGATTTCCTTCTTCTTCAGCGCCTTGTTCATGTTGCTGAACGCCAGGCCCTTGGGCAGGATTTCCGACAGCAGCGCACGGCCGACGGTGGTTTCCACGATCTTGGTTTCGGACTCGAATTCGCCCGTCGCCTTGTTCTTGGTCCACTCCGTCATGCGCACGTTGATCTTCGCGGCCAGTTCGACCTGGTCGGAGTCCAGCGCGCGCTGCACTTCACCGACGTCGGCGAAGACCATGCCTTCGCCCTTGCCGTTGATGCGCTCGCGCGTTGCGTGGTACAGGCCCAGCACGACGTCTTGCGAAGGAACGATCGACGGTTCGCCCGAAGCCGGGAACAGCACGTTGTTGGAGGCCAGCATCAGCGTGCGGGCTTCCATCTGCGCTTCCACCGACAGCGGTACGTGGACAGCCATCTGGTCACCGTCGAAGTCGGCGTTGAATGCCG
>Ga0308164_10000204_pt1 | contig 142124 bp, 133 predicted proteins | sample PhyTR2_FD_201031 | JGI IMG/M metagenome (GOLD analysis project Ga0308164, IMG submission 201031) | Phyllosphere microbial communities from UC Gill Tract Community Farm, Albany, California, United States - DLSLT.R2 | ecosystem: Host-associated > Plants > Phyllosphere > Unclassified | place...
GGGTCGTTCAGGTTGAACATCCCCCGAAGGCGCTTGGGCAGCAGCGCCCAACGGGGCGCGCGGTGTGAAAAATTCATGCGAAAAGTCTCAAGTATTTTGCAAAAAGACAGGGATCCCTTCGGCATTTTGCCCAGACAGGGCTTGGCGCCTCATAAATCAGCGGGTATGTCGGGGGTCTTATCCGCCCCCTTGGCTTCCAGCACATGGTCGGTGAGCAACTGGCGCAGCTCCGCCAGGCCCTCGCCCGAGCGCGCGCTGGCAAACAGCCGCGGCACGGCCTGGCCGTCCCACTCGTAGCTGTCTTGCAGCAGCGCGGGCCGCTGCCCGGGCGCCACGGCGTCGAGCTTGTTGAAGACCAGCAGCTGGGGAATGCCGTCGGCACCGATTTCGGCCAGCACCTTCTGCACCTGCGCGATCTGCTCGGGAAACGCCGGGTTCGACGCATCGACCACGTGCAGCAGCAGGTCGGCATCCACGGCTTCCTGCAGCGTCGCCTGGAACGCATCGACCAGCCCGTGCGGCAGATCGCGGATGAAGCCCACGGTATCCGACAGGGACACAGATTGGCGCGCATCGCTCAAATACAACTGGCGCGTCGTGGTGTCGAGCGTCGCGAACAGCTGATCGGCCGCATAGGCACCGGCCTTGACCAGTGCATTGAACAGCGTCGACTTGCCGGCATTGGTGTAGCCGACCAGCGAGACGTTGAACACGTCGCGGCGCTCGCGCTGGCGCCGCTGCGTGGCGCGCTGCTTCTTGACCTTGGCGAGGCGCTCGCGCGTGCTCTTGATCGACTTGTCGATCATCCGGCGATCGAGCTCGATCTGGGTTTCACCCGGGCCGCCGCGCGCGCCGATGCCACCGCGCTGGCGCTCCAGATGCGACCAGCGGCGCACCAGCCGGGTGGCCAGGTATTGCAGGCGGGCCAGCTCCACCTGGAGCTTGCCTTCATGGCTGCGCGCGCGCTGGCCGAAGATCTCGAGAATCAGCAGCGTGCGGTCGGTGACCGGCATGTCGAGGTGGCGTTCGAGGTTGCGCTGCTGCGCCGGGCTCAGCGCCTGGTCGAACAGCACTTCCTGGGCGCCATGCATCTGCGCGAGCATGCGGATTTCATCGGCCTTGCCGCTGCCCACGAACAGCGCCGCATCGGGCGCCTTGCGTTTGCAGGCCAGGCGGGCCACGGGGTTCAGACCCGCGGTCTCGGCCAACAGGCCGAGCTCTTCGAGCTCGGCATCGAAATGGGGAAGCCCGAAATCCACACCGACCAGAAGGACCGGTGTGGTAGAGCCATGGGGAGCGTCAGAATTGACCATGGAATTCTCCGGTCAGCACGCGACTCCCTGAAACCAGGAAAAAGACTGGAGGGTGCAATCTCAGGCGCCAGCGGCTTCGTTGTCTCCGGCGGTTTCAGCCGTGGAGAAGTTCACGGCGCGGCCGGGAACGATGGTGGAAATGGCGTGCTTGTACACCATCTGGGTAACCGTATTGCGCAAAAGCACGACGTACTGGTCGAAAGACTCGATCTGGCCCTGCAGCTTGATGCCGTTGACGAGATAGATGGACACCGGGACATGTTCGCGACGCAGCGCGTTCAGGAACGGATCTTGGAGGAGTTGGCCTTTATTGCTCACGATATTCTCCGTGTTCAAGGAGTGTTGTTGTAAACCGACACCTTAACACACAGCCTTGCACGCCCCGGATCACCCGGGATTTGCAAGGCCTTGGCAGGTGTCATTTGTCCTTGTCGGCGTACGGATTGGTCGAAGTCTTCATCTCGATGCGCAGCGGCGTGCCCACCAGATTGAACTCCTTGCGAAAGCGCCCTTCGAGGTATCGCTTGTACACATCCGTGACATATTCGAGCGAATTGCCGTGGATCACGATCACCGGCGGGTTCATGCCGCCCTGGTGCGCATAGCGCATCTTGGGGCGGAACATGCCGCCGCGCTTGGGTGCCTGGAACTGCACGGCCTCGAGCAGCAGGCGCGTGAGCACCGGGGTCGACATCTTGCAGGTCGCGGCTTTGTGCGCCTGGGCAATCGAGGCCCAGACCGGGCCCAGGCCCTGGCGCTTTCGCGCCGAGATGAAGTGCATGGACGCGAACTTGAGGAACGACAGGCGCGACTCGATCGAGCGCTGCAGCAGCTCGCGCTGGTACTCGTCGACCGCGTCCCATTTGTTCACTGCCAGCACCACGGCGCGGCCGCTCTCGAGAATGAAGCCCGCGATATGCGAGTCCTGCTCGGTCACGCCCTGCGTCGCATCGATCAGCAGCAGCACGACGTTGGCCGACTCGATGGCCTGCAGCGTCTTGACCACCGAGAACTTCTCGATGGCTTCGAAGACCTTGCCCTTGCGGCGCAGGCCGGCAGTGTCGATCAGCTCGAACTTCTGGCCGTTGCGCTCGAAGGGCACGGAGATCGCGTCGCGCGTCGTGCCGGGCATGTCGAAGGCCACCAGGCGCTCCTCGCCCAGCCAGGTGTTGATCAGCGTCGACTTGCCGACGTTGGGCCGGCCGGCCACCGCGAGCTTGATGGGCCCCAGCTCGCCGTCCTCCAGCGATTCCTCTTCGGGATCGGGCAGGTTCAGCGGCTCGAGCGCGAGCTCGACCAGACCGCGCATGCCCTGGCCATGGGCCGCCGACACCGGGTGCACCGCGCCCAGGCCCAGTTCATAGAACTCGGTGAGCTGCGCGCCCTCGAGCATGCCCTCGGCCTTGTTCGCGATCAGCAGGCAGGGCTTGCCCAGCCGGCGCAGGTACTTGCCGATGTCATGGTCCTGCGCGGACACACCGGCGCGCGCATCGACCACGAAGATCACCACGTCGGCTTCGGCCACGGCCTGCTGCGTCTGCTTGGCCATCTCCTTGAAGATGCCGCTGGTGGCATCGGGTTCGAAGCCGCCGGTGTCGATCACGATGTACTCGTGCTTGCCCTGCTTGCCCTGGCCGTAATGACGGTCCCGCGTCAACCCGGCATAGTCGGCGACGATCGCATCTCTCGACTTGGTAAGCCGATTGAACAGCGTCGATTTGCCCACATTCGGGCGCCCTACAAGGGCAATAACTGGCTTCATCCCGGAATACCTATCAATCCGGCCGGAAGCCGTACACGCCACCATTGCGCGTCACGACCACCAGCGTATCCGCAGCCACCACCGGTGCTGCAGCAATCCCGGAGTCATCGGTTGTCAGGCGGTTCAACGGGGAACCATCCTCTTTGGACAACAGATGCACCAGACCATCGTCATCGCCCACCACCACCGAGCGTCCCAGCAGCAAAGGTGCCGAGAGCTTGCGCAGTTGCAGGCGATCCGTCGACCACAGGCGGCTGCCATCGGCACGCCTCCATGCGATCACTGTTCCATTGCCTTCGGTGCCGACGATGCGCTCGGCATCGCCGCCCACGCCCTGCGCGCCGCGGGCCGGCTGGGCCCACTGCGCGCGTGCGCTGGCCACATCGACGCAGGCCACGGTGGCCTGGAAGCTGCGCGCGCACAGCTGGCTGCCGTCGCGGTGCATCGGGCCCACCAGATCGACCAGGCGCTCGACATCGTTGGTGCCGCGCGGGCTCGCCAGCGGCGCTTCCCAGAGCACGGCGCCGTTGTCGGGGTTCAAGCCGACGAGCCGGCCCGAGAGGCCCGCGACCAGCGTGTCGCCGACGGCCGTCAGCACGCCCGCCTGGCGCAGCACCAGCGATTCGCCGGTGCGCTGCTGGACCCAGAGCTGGCGGCCATCCTCGGCATCGAAGGCGGTAAGTGCGCGGTCGGCGGTGAGCACGAACACGCGGCCACCGGCGACCAGCGGCGGCGTGTACGAGGCGGCCGTCAGGCGCTTGCGCCAGACTTCGCGGCCCTGCTCGAGCAGCACTACTTCGTTGGCGCGCGTCACGACGGACTGCAGGCGCTCGTTGCCGCCCACGGCCGCCGTCAGCGGCTCGCCGACCTTCGCCTGCCAGAGCGAGGCGCCGGTGTTGGCGTCGAGCCCCTGCAGGCTGCCGTCCAGGCTGGCCAGCACCACCGTCGCGCCATGCACGTCCACCACCAGCGGCAATTGCCCCAGCGGCGCGATTTTAGCCGTCCACATCTTCTGCACCGGCAGCAGGGCCACGTTCGGGCCCAGGTCCGCGGGTTTGACCTTGGAGCTCCAGAACGCGCAGCCGCCAAGGCTGACCATCAGTCCCAGGGTACAGAGGCTGCGCACCAGGCGCTTGGGCAGGCTGCGGGTCATAGTTTGGCTTCCGTTGGGCTGGGCTGGGCTTGCACCTGCACGCCCAGCGCGTTGAGCTTGAATTCCACGAGGCGGCGGTAATCGACCTGGCTGTCGAAAGCCTTGTAGGCCTTTTCGTATTCAGCCACGGCCTCGGTTTTCTTGTCTTGCAGCGTGAGCGCATCGCCGCGGCGATCGGCGGCAATGGCGGCGAATTCCGCAGGGAAGCTGGCCGACAGCTGCTGCAGCGCGGCGTCGGGCTGCTTTTGCTCGATCAGCACCGCTGCCAGGCGCAGGCGCGCGAGCGACTGCAGGCCGTTGTCGCTGCCCTTGTCCGCGACCCAGGTCAGCGTTTCCTTGGCCTGGTCCCACTGGCCCGCGTCGGCATAGGCCTTGGCGGCAAGCAACCCGGCCTGCGCCGCCTGCGGCGTGCCGGCATAGTTGCTCTTGAGGTCCGTGAGCGCCTGGCCGACGCGGTCCATCTGCTGGCCTTCGACGGCCTGCGTCACCGCATCCGACAGCGCCGCGGCCTGCGTGGACTGGCGCGCCTGCCAGTACTGGTAGCCGTTCCAGGCCGCGAAACCGCCCAGCACGACAAGCAGCGCACCCGTGATCGGGGTGCCCCATTTGTTCCAGAAATGCTTGAGCTGGTCGATTTGCTCTTGTTCTTCGAGGTCTAGATGTTGGGCCATGGAGTTGCTGGGTGTTTTCAGTCGGTTGATTGTAGAAGGGTCGCCCACTGCGCCACGGCGCCAAGGGATTGCGTGCTCTGCGCGCCGCTGCCGTCGCGCAGCGATTTCACGGTGACCTGGCCCTGGGCCAGCTCGTCCGCGCCGAACACCAGCGCGAAGCGCGCGCCGCTGGCATCGGCTTTCTTGAACTGCGACTTCATGCTGCCCATGCCTTCGCTCGCGCCGCCCGCGGGGCTGTGCATCTGCACGCTGACCCCGGCGCCGCGCAGCGCCTGCACCACGCGGCTGACCTGCGCCAGCGCCGCGGCATCGGGCACCACCGCATACGCGTCGGGCACGGGAGCGGCCGTGGCCAGGCCCGCTTCCTTGACCAGCTCCAGCACGCGCTCGACACCCAGCGCCCAGCCGACGGCCGGCGCGGCCTTGCCGCCGATCTGCTCGATCAGGTAGTCGTAGCGGCCGCCGCCGCAGATCGTGCCCTGCGAGCCGAGCTGGTCAGTGATGAACTCGAACACCGTGAGGTTGTAGTAGTCCATGCCGCGCACCAGGCGCGGGTTGATGGTCCAGGCGACGCCGTTGGCGTCGAGGATCGACGTGACCGTGTTCAGGTGGGCCAGCGACGCTTCGCCCAGGAAGTCCAGCAGCCGCGGCGCGGCCTGGACCATGGACTGCATGGCCGGGTTCTTGGTGTCGAGAATGCGCAGCGGGTTGCTGTGCAGGCGGCGCCTGGCCTCTTCATCGAGCAATTCCTGGTTCTGCTCGAAATAGGCAATCAGCGCCGCGCGGTGCGCCTTGCGCTCCTCGGGCTGGCCCAGGCTGTTGAGCTCCAGGCGCACCTGCTGCAGGCCCAGCTCCTTCCACAGCGCATCGGCCAGCAGGATCAGCTCGGCATCGACCTCGGCGCCCTGGAAGCCCAGCGCCTCGGCGCCGATCTGGTGGAACTGGCGGTAGCGGCCGCGCTGCGGGCGCTCGTGGCGGAACATCGGGCCCATGTAGTACAGGCGCTTGCCGCCGTCGTACAGCAGGTTGCTTTCCACCACGGCGCGCACGACGCCGGCCGTGGCCTCGGGGCGCAGCGTCAGCTGCTCGCCGTTGAGCCGGTCTTCAAAGGAGTACATCTCCTTTTCGACGATGTCGGTCACCTCGCCCAGGCCGCGCACGAACAGCGCCGTGGGCTCGACGATGGGCGTGCGGATGTTACGGTAGGCATAGCGCTGCATCAGGCTGCGCACCTTGCCCTCGAGCCATTCCCAGCGGGCGGAGTCGGGCGGCAGGATGTCGTTCATGCCTTTGACGGCAACGATCTTTCCCGGCTTGGCGGAGGCTTTGGTTTCAGTGGTCACGGCAAAAATGGAGAAATGAAGATACGGGCGCGGGGCCCGGGCAGCGCCAGGTCCGGCTACTGCGCCGCAGCGCCATAGCGGCGCTGCACGTACTGGTCGACGAGCGCGTGGAATTCCTCGGCGATATTGTCGCCGCGCAGCGTGAGCGCCTTCTCGCCGTCGATGAACACCGGCGCCGCGGGCGCCTCGCCATTGCCCGGCAGGCTGATGCCGATGTCGGCATGCTTGCTCTCGCCCGGGCCGTTGACGATGCAGCCCATGACGGCCACGCGCATCGACTCGACGCCCGGATAGTGCAGGCGCCAGACCGGCATCTGCGCGCGCAGGTGGTCGTCGATGCGCTTGGCCAGCTCCTGGAACGTCGTGCTGGTCGTGCGACCGCACCCCGGGCAGGCCGTGACGCTGGGCACGAACATGCGCATGCCCAGCGACTGCAGGATCTCGGCGGCCACGACCACCTCCTGGGTACGCGCCTCGCCCGGCTGGGGCGTGAGCGATACGCGGATGGTGTCGCCGATGCCTTCCTGCAGCAGCACCGACAGCGCGGCGGCCGAAGCCACCGTGCCCTTGGTGCCCATGCCGGCTTCCGTGAGGCCCAGGTGCAGCGCGTAGTCGCAGCGGCGAGAGAGCTCGCGGTAGACCGAGATCAGGTCCTGCACGCCGCTGACCTTGCACGACAGGATGATCTGGTTGCCGTCCAGGCCCATCGATTCCGCCAAACGTGCGGAGTCGATGGCCGAGGTGATCAGCGCCTCGTACATGACCTGGCGCGGGTCCCAGGGCTGGGCGCGGCGCAGGTTCTCGTCCATCAGGCTGGCAAGCAGCTCCTGGTCCAGGCTGCCCCAGTTGACACCGATGCGCACCGCCTTGTCGTAGCGCGCCGCGGCTTCGATCATCTGGCCGAACTGCTTGTCGCGCTTGTCGCCCTTGCCGACGTTGCCGGGGTTGATGCGGTACTTCGACAGCGCCTTCGCGCATTCGGGGTAGTCGGTCAGCAGCCGGTGGCCGTTGTAGTGGAAGTCGCCGACCAGCGGCACGTTCTCGCCCATGCGGTCGAGCTGCTCGCGGATATAGGGCACGGCCGCCGCGGCCTCGGGCGTGTTGACGGTGATGCGCACCATCTCCGAGCCGGCCTGGGCCAGGTCGCGGATCTGGATCGCGGTCTCGATCGCCTCGACGGTGTCGGTGTTGGTCATCGACTGGATGCGCACCGGCGCGTCGCCGCCGACGGTGACGACGCGGTCGCCCCAGACGACGCGCGCCTGGCGCGAGCGCCGCGCGGCGGGCGCGGCCATGGGAATGGGCTGTGGATGGTTCACTTTATTTCACCTCGAAGCGTGCGACGTTCCTGCCCTGGGCCGCGGCCGCAAGGTCGAAGGCCTGGCCGCGCACCTGCAGCGTGGTCGCGTCGACGCGGCCCACCACCACCTGCACCGGCAGCTGGGCCGAGATCTGGGCCGATTCGCCGGCATTGAGCGTCTTGCTCAGCACCACCGCGCCGCGCGCATCCTTGACCTGCACCCACGACGTGGCCGTGGCGCTGAATGCGAGGGGCGCCTGTCCGGGCAGCGCCGGGGTTTCGGCGGCTGCGGGGACGCCTGCAGCCGCTGGCAATGGCGCAGAAGCGGGCGCATCGACCGGCGTGACCGGCAGCGCGGCCGCGGCGGGGGTGTCCGAAAGCGGCGCCGCCGGCAAAGCCGCCGCCGGCGCATCGAAGGCCGGCGCCGCGGGCACGGGCGCAGCGGGCACGGCCTGCACCGGCTGGCTCACCGTGGTCGGCGTGCCGTCGCCCGCGCTGTCGCGATCGAACATGCCGCTGGGCAGGAAATAGACCGCGGCCGCCGCGGCCAGCAGCACGATGACCGCGCCGATGGCCTTGCGCGACACGCCGCCGCCGGCCGTCATGCCGGCGTTTCTGCCGGCACGCGCCTTGATCGGCGCGTTCAGGTGCACGCGCTGGGCGTCGAAGCCCTTGTGCGTGCTGCGCGGCAGCTTGTCGAGCACGGGCTGCGGATCGAGACCCAGCGTGCGGCAGATGCTCGATGCGACCCCGCGCATGAAGACGTGATCGGAAAAGGCCGCGTAGTCGTCGGCCTCGAGGGCCTCGAGCTTGTGCACCGGCACCTTGAGCGCCCCGGCCAGCGCCGCCACATGCAGCCCCGCCGCTTCGCGCGCCTGGCGCAGCAGCTGCCCGGCGGTGGCCGACGCGCCTGCGCCGCCCTGCGTCTCCAAAACACCGGACACCGGCAACTCTCTCTCACTCATTGAATGCACCCCGTTGATAGGCCAACCACTGACGCGACTCCGGATAACGCCGGCCCAGCGGACCGGCGAGCTGCTGCATGGCCAGCTCGTCGCCCAGGGCCCGCTCGACCTTGATGCCCAGCCACAGCGACTCGGCATTGGCCTGCTCGCTGTTGTTCAGGCGGCGGATGTAGAACCGCGCACGCGTCACTTCCCCCTGAACATACAGCACGTTGGCCAGGTTGTAGGTGACAACCGGATTGCCGGCGTCCATTTCGGAGGCCTTGAACAGCGCCTCCTCGGCCAGCTTGTGCTGGCCCGCGCTTTCATGGCACAGGCCCTTGGCCATCCAGGTCTTGGCGGATGCCTGGTAGCGCGGCTGTGCGAGCGCGTCGTTGAACAGCTGGTCGGCCTGCGCGAAGCGCTTTTGCTGGCACAGCAGCCAGCCGTAGTTGTGCATGACGTTGGCGTCGCGCGGCGCCAGCGCCAGCGCGCGGCGAAAGCCGTCCTCAGCCAGCGCCGGGTCGCCCAGCTGCATGTAGATCAGCCCGCGCAGCTGGTGCGCCTCGGCATAGTTCGGATCGGTGGCCAGCGACTGCTTGATCTCGTCAAGCGCGATCTCGGTCTTGCCGAGCTGGAAATAGCTGCCCGCGAGCTCCATGCGGATGCGCGCGCGCCGGCGCACCTCGCTTTCATCGGAGGGCGTGACGAGGTCGCCCTGCGCGCTGGCTTCATCGACGCCGCGCGGGCCGCCCGCACAGCCGGCAAGCAGCACCAGCCCCAGGCAGGCGGCAAGCCCCCAGCTCCGGTAGGAAGTGGCCAGGCGCGCGGTGTTTCCAGGATTCATGCCATATCCCTCAGGGAGCGGGAGCGATCGTGATGACGCGGCGCTTGGCCATGCGTTCGGCCGCACCCGTGCGGTCCTTGACGTCGCCGGCGAGCTGTCCGCAGGCCGCGTCGATGTCGTCGCCGCGCGTCTTGCGCACGGTGGTGACGATGCCCGCCTGGGTCAGGATGCGCGCGAACTCGGACACCTGGCTGTTGGGCGAGCGCAGCAGGCCCGAGGCCGGGAACGGGTTGAAGGGAATCAGGTTGAGCTTGCACCAGGCACGCCCGCCGCCATGGCGGCGCACCAGCTTCACGAGCTGCTCGGCATGCTCGGGCTGGTCATTGACGCCGTCGAGCATGCAGTATTCGAAGGTGATGAAGTCGCGCGGCGCATGCGCGAGGTAGCGCTCGCAGGCCTGCATCAGTTCCTCGATCGGGTATTTGCGGTTGAGCGGCACCAGGTCGTCGCGCAGCGGATCGTTAGGCGCATGCAGCGACACCGCCAGCGCCACCGGGCAGTCGAGGCCCAGACGGTCCATCATCGGCACGACACCCGAGGTCGAGACCGTGACGCGCCGGCGCGACATGCCGTAGCCGTGGTCGTCGAGCATCGCGCGCAGCGCGGGCACCAGCGCCGAATAGTTCTGCAGCGGCTCGCCCATGCCCATCATCACCACGTTGGAGATGACGCGCTCGCTGACCCCGAGGCGCTTGCGCAGCGCATGCTCGGCAAACCACAGCTGGGCCAGGATCTCGCCCGTCGTGAGGTTGCGGCTGAAGCCCTGGTGGCCCGTGGAGCAGAAACGGCAGCCCACGGCGCAACCGGCCTGGGACGAGATGCACAGCGTGCCGCGGTCGTCCTCGGGGATGAACACGGTCTCGACCGCGTTGCCACCGCCCACGTCAAAAAGCCATTTGACGGTGCCATCCTGGGACACATGCTCGGTAAGGACCGGCAGTGCCGTGATGTGGGCACGCGCCTTGAGCTTCTCGCGCAATGATTTGGCGAGATCGCTCATTTGTTCGAAGTCGCTCGCACCGCGCTGGTGTATCCAGCGAAACAGCTGCGTCGCCCTGAAACGTTTCTCCCCGAGCTGTTCGCAGTAGGCGCACAGTCCGTCGAGATCAAATTCGAGAAGGTTGGTAGTCATATCGGCATGCGGGTCCACGCCGGCCGCCAGGCGCCGCCCCGGCAAAAGGCCCGAAGGCCATTCGCCGGCGCGGCGTCCACGCGATCAACGCGAGTAGATGTTCAGGCCGGGGAAGAAGAAAGCAACTTCCGCTGCCGCGGTTTCGGCTGCATCCGAGCCATGCACTGCATTGGCGTCGATGCTGTCGGCGAAGTCGGCGCGGATCGTGCCGGCTTCAGCCTTCTTGGGGTCGGTGGCGCCCATCAGTTCGCGGTTCGTCAGAATCGCGTTCTCGCCTTCCAGGGCCGTGATCATCACGGGACCGGAGATCATGAAGTCGACCAGGTCCTTGAAGAAGGGACGTGCGCTGTGCACGGCGTAGAACTGTTCGGCTTCGTTGCGCGACAGGTGTGCCATGCGGGCTGCGACGACCTTCAGGCCAGCGCCTTCGAAGCGGGCGTAGATCTGGCCGATGACGTTCTTGGCAACTGCGTCGGGCTTGATGATGGAGAGGGTGCGTTCGATAGCCATTTGATTTTCCTTGAGGGATTGAAAGATTTTTTGCTCGTGAGAACAAAACCCCTCATTCTAACGATGTCGCATACACCCTGAGTCTCCACCGGGGACTGCAGACAGCCCCCGACCCGGCACGCCCGTGCTTCAGCGGCCCCCGCTCAGCGGCGGCCGCGGCGCTGGGCCGTCGCGCGCTTGATTTCCTTGCGCGCGCGCTCCAGGCTGTCCTCGCCGATATAGCCGGGCGCGGTCTTGAGCGGATCGGCCTGGACCTCGCTGGCCTGCGTGGGCTTGCGCGCACCGGCGCGCGGCGCAGCGGTGCGGGCGGCAAAAATGCCGCCGCCCTTGCGCTGCGGGTTGGGCGGACGGCCAGCGCCGCGCGTGGCCGGGCGGGCAGCGCGCGGGGCGCGCTCCTCGCCTTCGCCCTGCGTCTCGGCCGGGATGCGGGCCGCCTGGCGCAGCGCCTGGATGTCCTTCTCGTCGAGTTCCATGAACGCGCCGCGCTTGAGGCCGCGCGGCAGCAGCATCGCGCCGTAGCGGATGCGGATCAGTCGGCTCACGGCATGGCCCACGGCCTCGAACATGCGCCGCACTTCGCGGTTGCGGCCTTCGGAGATCGTCACGCGGTACCAGCAGTTCGCGCCTTCGCCGCCGCCGTCTTCGATCGAGCCGAACGAGGCTTCACCGTCCTCGAGCTTGACGCCGTCGAGCAGCCGCTGCTTTTCTTCCTTGTTGAGCGCGCCGAGCACGCGCACCGCGTATTCGCGCTCCAGGCCGAAGCGCGGGTGCATCAGGTTGTTGGCCAGGTCACCGGAGTTGGTGAACAGCAGCAGGCCTTCGGTGTTCAGATCGAGCCGGCCGATTGACTGCCACTTGCCCTGGTGCAGGCGCGGCAGGCGGCGAAACACCGTCGGGCGGTTCTGCGGATCGTCATGGCTGACCACTTCGCCCGCGGGCTTGTGATACGCCAGCACGCGCGCTTCGGGGCCTTCGACGCGAAAGCGGATCACGCGGTCGTTGACCTTGATCTGGTCGCCCAGCTGCACGCGCTGGCCCACGTGGGCCGGCTCGTTGTTGACCAGGATCTTGCCTTCGAGAATGAGCTTTTCCATCTCCAGGCGCGAGCCCATGCCGGCCTGGGCCAGCACCTTGTGCAGCTTGGGCGAGTCGGCCTGCGGGGTCAGCACGCGCTTGGTTTCGGCGGCCTCCTCGGGCTGCAGTTCCTGGGCATCGAGTTCCCCGGCGACTACATCCGCGAAATCGAAGCCCTCGGACGCCACCTGGCGCGGCTGGGCCGGGCGGGGCACGGCCGTCGCACGGCGCGGGCCCTTGCCAAACGCACCCTTGACCTGCTCCGGGCGTGGGCGTGGCTCGGGACGCGGGCGCCGCGCGGGGCGCTCTGGCTGGCTGGCATCCGCATCGGGCACCTGGTTGGGGTTGCCGTCTTTATCCGCCGTCGAATCATTCATGGTTTTTCCTGTGTCGCATCACGCGAGACTTGTTCGTTCAAAGCTGGGGCAGGAGCGAAGCCTGCCCGTCCGGGCCCGTGGCGCCCTGCGCCACTGCCGTCTGCGGCGCATCGCCGTCGTCTGGTTTTCCTGCGGCCACCGCCGCGTCCTCTGCCGCCGCATCCGCCTCCAGGGCCTTGAACAGGTCCTGCTGCGGCACGCCGGCCTGCATCGCCGGCAGCTGGTCCAGGGATTGCAAGCCCAGGTCGTCCAGAAACTGCCGTGTCGTCGCCAGCAGCCCGGGCCGGCCCACCGTTTCGCGGTGGCCGATGACCTCGACCCAGCCGCGGTCCTCGAACTGCTTGATCAGCAGGCTGTTCACGGTGACACCGCGGATATCCTCGATGTCGCCGCGCGTGACCGGCTGCTTGTAGGCAATGATGGCCAGCGTCTCGAGCGCCGCGCGCGTGTAGCGCGGCGGCTTTTCGGGATGCAGGCGATCGAGATAGATACGCATCTCCGGGCGGCTTTGAAACCGCCAGCCCGATGCCACCTGCACCAGCTCCACGCCGCGCAACGCCCAGTCGTCCTGCAGCTCGAGCAGCAGGCCCTTGACAGTGTCGGTTCCAAGTGCATCGTCGAAAAGCGCCCGCAGATCTCGCACGGAGACCGGGACAGGCGCGCAAATCAGAGCAGTTTCCAGAACCCGTTTGGCATCGACCGTATTCATCGTGCAGCGACTCGGGGTTGCGCGCCGCCGGTGGCGGGGCTGGGAAGACAGGGCGAAACGCGGATGCGTCAGCAGGCTCCGGGCATGGCGCTCGCGCGGCGCAGGCCGGAACCTGGGGCGGATTGTAGCCCAGGACGCGATTTTGCTTAAGGCGCGGGTGCTAAGCCCCAGAGATCGCAGGCTGCCTGCATGTCGGCCGGCAGCGGTGCGTGGAATTCCAGCGCCTTGCCGGTCATCGGGTGCACGAAGGCCAGCCGGAAGGCATGCAGGGCCTGGCGCTGCATGCCCGCGGCCGGATGGCCACCATAGGTGGCGTCTGCGACCAGCGGATGATTGATCGAAGCCATGTGCACGCGGATCTGGTGCGTCCGGCCGGTGTGCAGCGTGCAGCGCACGAGCGCGCCCTCGTCGCAACCCGAAACCAGCGCGAAATCGGTCTGCGCGGTCTTGCCCGCGTGCAAGCCCAGGTCCACCACCGCCATCTTCAGCCGGTTGCGCGGGTCGCGCCCGATCGGGCGGTTGACCGAGCAGCTGCGCGCGCCCAGCCAGGGCTTGTGCGCGAGCGCCAGGTACTGGCGGCTGACGTCGCGCGCGGCGATCAGCGCCACCAGCGCATCCATGGTCAGGCGGTCGCGCGCGACCACCATCAGGCCGCTGGTGTCCTTGTCGAGGCGGTGCACGATGCCCGCGCGCGGCACCACGGCCACCTTCGGGTCACGCGCCAGCAGCGCATTGAGCAGCGTGCCGCTCCAGTTGCCGGGCGCGGGATGCACCACCATGCCCGGGGCCTTGTTGACGATCAGCAGGTGCTCATCCTCATAGACCACGTCCAGCGGCAGCGCCTCGGGCTGGAAGGCCTGGCTCTGCAGCGTGGGGCGCATCTCGACGCGCAGCTGGTCGCCGGCCTTGACCTTGAGCGCGGCTTTTTCGACCACGCGCTGGTTGAGCTGCACGGCGCCCAGCGCCAGCAGCTGCTGCAGGTAGCTGCGCGAGAATTCGGGCACCAGCACGCACAGCGCGCGGTCGAGCCGCGTGCCATGCTGGTCGATGCCGACGGGCGCCTGGCGCGTCTCGAGAACTTCTTCTTCGAGCGCGCCCGCGTCCTCGCTGAGGGACGGGTCCGGCTCGAGAGAAAGAGGGTTCATAAAAATAGTTACAGCGCGTGAGAATTTCCCATGCGCTGTGATTGGTTGAGCTCCTTCGGCAGAAAAGCCCGCCGAAGAATGGACGTCTCTTGCGAAAGCGTCCTTAACGCGACGGCAGATAGCGCGACGGATCGACCGGCTTGCCCTGGCGGCGCACTTCGAAGTGCAGCTTCACGCGGTCGGCGTCGGTGCTGCCCATCTCGGCGATCTTCTGGCCCTTGCGCACGCTCTGGTCTTCCTTGACCAGCAGCGTCTGGTTGTGCGCGTAGGCCGTCAGGTAGGTGTTGTTGTGCTTGAGGATGATCAGGTTGCCGTAGCCCCGCAGGCCCGCGCCGGCATAGACCACGCGGCCGTCGGCTGCTGCCATGACCGGGTCGCCGGCCTTGCCCGCGATGTCATAGCCCTTGTTGCGCGCTTCGTCGAAGCCCGCGATCAGGCTGCCCGATGCGGGCCAGATGAAACCGAGGTTCTCATCCGAGCCGCTTTGCGCCGAAGCCGCAGGCTTGGCCGCAGCAGCGCCCGGAAGCACCGTCGCCGGCGCTGCCGGGTCGCCGCCCGCGACCACGACCGGCGCGACGGCGCGGCCAGTGGCGGCGTCGGTCATGCCCGTCGAGGACGCCATCGACGACGACGGCGGCACCACGCGCAGCACCTGTCCCACCTCGATCAGGTTGGGATTCTCCAGATTGCTCCAGCGGGAAATGTCCTTCCAGCTCTGGCCGTTTTCCAGGCCGATGCGGATCAGGGTGTCGCCCGGGCGCACCGTGTAATAGCCCGGCTTGCCTGCATTTTCCGCGCCCGGCAGCGGCTTCGCGGCCACGCCCGACGACAGGGTTCCTCCCGACGAGGCCGAGCCCCGATCTTCCACTGGAGCCCTGTTCGCTTGTGAACCACAGCCCGCAAGCACCAATCCCGCAAGCAGCACAGATCCCCAAGTCCCAAGACTTCGCGATACCAACATAAGCAAATCCCTTTTAGGCAATACCTGATTTTAAGGGGACAAAGTTCACTGCCTCGAGAACCGTCCTCTTGAGACCATACGACGTCTTGTCGATGACCAGCAAACTCTGCCCGCCCGCGCCGTTGCCCATCGGTGCAACCAGCCGGCCGCCGACGGCCAGCTGTTCGCACCAGGCGTCGGGGATGTGATCGCCCCCTGCGGCCGCGAGAATTCCCGCATAGGGCGCGCCCTGTGCATAGCCAAGCATACCGTCACCGAACAGCAGGTGCACATGCGCGAGCCGCAGCGGGCGCAGATTCGTGCGGGCTTTCTCGTGCAGGCCGCGCAATCGCTCGATCGAATAGACCTCCTGCGCGACCCGCCCGAGCACGGCCGCCTGGTAGCCGCAGCCGGTGCCGATCTCGAGCACACGGGCCAGGCCCGAGCGCGCGCATTCGGCGCCCAGCAGCAGCGCCGTCATGCGCGCGACCACGCTGGGCTTGGAAATCGTCTGGCCCAGGCCGATCGGCAGGCTGGTGTCCTCATAGGCTTGGTTGACCAGCGCGCTGTCGACGAAATGGTGGCGCTCGACGTTGGCCATGGCTTGCAGCACCGGCAGCGAGGTCACGCCGCCCTTCGCCAGGCGCTGCACCATGCGGCTGCGCACGGCAATCGAGTCCAGGCCCACGCCCATCGGCACGGGCATGGCAATGCGCGGCGGCTGGCCGGGCGCCATGCGGGCCGCGGGCTTGGCGCCGGCACGCGTGCCACCGGGACTGGCCGAAGACGCAATCCATGCGGGGAAATCGGGTCGGCGTTCGGTCACGGTGCAGCCACCTTCTCGCCCGGCTCGACCATGCGCGCCGCGGTCTGCGCCCAATAGCGCAGGTTTTCGTGGTCGGTCAGATCGACCTTGAGCGGGGTCACCGCCACATGGCCGTGGGCCGTGGCATGGAAGTCCGTGCCCTCGGCGTCGTCCTTGGCCGCGCCCGCGCTGCCGATCCAGTACATGACTTCGCCCCGGGGGCTTTCCTGGATGATGACGCGCTCGGCCGCATGCCGGCGCCCGAGCCGGCACAGCTTGAGTGGCTGGATCGCGTCGAGCGGCATGTTGGGAATGTTGATATTGAGCAGCCAGGGCGCCTCGCCCACGAGCTGCTGCTGCTGCATCTGCTGCACGATCTCGCGCGCCTTGCTGGCCGCGGCCTCGATCTCGGTCCAGCCGCGGTCCACCTGCGAGAACGCGATGGCCGGAATGCCGAACAGGTAGCCTTCCATGGCCGCACCGACGGTGCCCGAATAGATCGTGTCGTCGCCCATGTTGGCGCCGTTGTTGATACCCGAGACCACGAGGTCCGGGCGGTAGCCGAGCAGTCCGGTCAGAGCGATGTGCACGCAGTCGGCCGGCGTGCCGTTGACATAGCGGAAACCGTTGGGCGCCTGGTGCACGTAGAGCGGCGAGTGCAGCGTCAGCGCGTTGGATTTGGCACTGTTGTTGTGCTCGGGCGCGACCACCTCCACGTCGGCAATGGTCTTCAACGATTCATAAAGCGCGACCAATCCGGGCGCTTGATAACCGTCATCGTTGGAAATGAGGATTTTCATGGGATGGTGCGGATTGTAGGCGCCCTCCGACCCCGTCGCGGCAGGGACAAGCCTGCGCGGGCCGCGCTTCTATCATTCCTGCAACAAAACGACGGGAGACCTGCATGCAAGCCTGGTTATGCTCCACCCCCACCGGCGTCGAGGCGCTGCAATGGACCGAAATGCCGACGCCGGCGCCCGGGCCAGGAGAAGTGCTGATCGAGATCAAGGCCGCGAGCCTGAATTTCCCGGACCTGCTGATCGTGCAGGACAAATACCAGATCAAGCCACCGCTGCCCTTCGTGCCCGGCTCGGAATTCGCCGGCGTGGTGCGCGCCGTCGGCGCGGGCGTGGGGCATTTGCAAGAGGGCCAGCACGTGGCCTGCCTCATGGGCACGGGCGGCTTCGCCAGCCATGTGCTGGCGCCGGCCGCGGCCTGCGTGCCGCTGCCCGGCGACTTCCCGCTGGTCGACGCGGCCGCGTTCATCATGACCTATGCCACGTCCCACCATGCGCTGATCGACCGCGCGCAGCTCGTGGCCGGCGAGACGGTGCTGGTGCTGGGCGCGGCCGGCGGCGTGGGCACGGCGGCGATCCAGATCGCCAGGGCCGCGGGCGCGCGTGTCATTGCCGCGGCCTCGAGCGACGAGAAATGCACGCTGTGCGCGTCGCTGGGCGCCGACATCACCATCAACTACAGCACGGCCGACCTGCGCGCCGCGCTCAAGGCCGCCACCGATGGCAAGGGCCCGGATGTGATCTACGACCCGGTCGGCGGCGCGCTGGCCGAGCCCGCGTTCCGCTCGATTGCCTGGCGCGGGCGCTACCTCGTGGTGGGATTCGCGGCCGGCCCGATCCCGGCGCTGCCCTGGAACCTCGCGCTGCTCAAGGGCGCGTCGCTGGTCGGCGTGTTCTGGGGCGACTTCGCGCGCCGCGAGCCCCAGGCCAATGCGGCCATGATGGCTACGCTGCTCGAGTGGTACCGGCAGGGAAAGATCAAGCCGGTGATCGACAGCACATTGGCGCTGTCGCAGCTGCCGGCCGCCTATGCACGCATGGGGTCGCGCGCCGTGATGGGCAAGCTGGTGCTCACGCGCTGAGCTACGCCCGGGGCGCGCATCTGCAGGTTGCAATGTCATGGGGATTTGAAATGAGGACGAATATACGAAACGTAATGGAACGTATAATCGCGCCGCATGGGAATCGTCAAAATATCAGACGCACTGCATGACAGCGTGCGCACCGCCAGCACGGCCTTGAGCCGATCGATCAACGCCCAGGCCGAGCATTGGCTGCGGGTCGGCATGATGGCCGAGCTGCATCCGATGCTGAGCTACTCGGACATCTGCCAGCTGCTGATCCAGCAGGCATCGCCCGCGCCCTTTGCCCTGCCGCCGCAGCGCGACGCTGCGGCCCGTCCCGCCCCCGGAGCCGCGCAATGAAGCGCTCGAGCTCCCCCCTGACCCACACCGTTGCCGACATCGCGCAATCGCGCCGCGCCGGCCAGCTGGCCGCCGAGGTGCTGCACATGCTCGTGCCCCATGTGCGCGCGGGCGTCAGCACCAACCAGCTCGACAAGCTGTGCCATGACTACATCGTGGACACGCTGGGCTGCATTCCCGCCAACATCGGCTACCACGGCTATACGAAGACCGTCTGCGCCTCGGTCAACCATGTGGTGTGCCACGGCATTCCCTCGGACCGCGAGATCCTCAAGGACGGCGACATCGTCAACATCGACGTCGCGCTGCTCAAGGACGGCTGGTTCGGCGACACCAGCCGCATGTATGTCGTGGGCGAGCCGCGTGCCCAGGCGCGGCGCCTGGTGCGCACCGCCTACGAGGCCATGCGCGCGGGCGTGCAGGCGGTGCGCCCCGGCGCGACGCTGGGCGATATCGGCCATGCGATCGAAAGCGTCGCCAGGCGCGAGCGCTTCACGGTCGTGCAGGAATACTGCGGCCACGGCATCGGCCAGATCTACCACGACACGCCCGACGTGCTCAACTACGGCGTGCCGGGTCAGGGTCTGAAGCTCGAGCCGGGAATGATCTTCACCATCGAGCCGATGCTCAACGCCGGCAAGGCCGCGACGCGCGAGCTCAGCGATGGCTGGACCGTGATCACCAATGACAAATCGCTGTCGGCGCAGTGGGAGCACATGGTATGCGTCACCGAAACCGGCTATGAAGTGCTCACGCCCTGGCCCGAGGGCACGGGCGACTACCCCGCGATCTGAGGCAGCGGCCGATGTCGATCAGCTACCTCTATCTCGCGCTGGCCATCGTCTGCGAGGTCGTTGCCACATCCTTTCTTAAGAGCGCCGAAGGCTTCACGCGGCTGTGGCCCTCGGTGATCACGGCGACGGGCTATGCGCTGGCGTTTTTCTTCCTGTCATTGACGCTGCGCACCGTGCCCACGGGCGTGGCCTACGCGATCTGGTCGGGCGCGGGCATCGTGCTGGTCTCGGCCATCGCCTGGTTCTGGCAGGGGCAGACGCTCGACGCCGCGGCGCTGATCGGCATGGGGCTGATCGTGGCGGGGGTGGTGGTGATTCAGGTGTTTTCGCGCTCGGTGGGGCATTGAGGGCTGCCTGGGGCTGGGGCAGACGGGCCATGAGGCGCCGACGCCTTATTCCCACGGATATCCCCACAAAATTTCTCAGGAATTGACCAGAATTCATGCAATCCTGTGATTTCTGCACTTACTGAAAACCTGAAATATTTATTAAAAACATAGACTTACAACGACTTGAAAATGCCATGCCGCATTTTCCCGCGTGCTCAAGTCTCATGTCTTATATAAAACATCATTTATCAAAAGAAAATCGCAACCATCTCTCCCAAGCCTCCTACAATATCGTTCGTTCCCGCATGAAGCCCCGCTTCAGCCGCGTGCCCAGGGCCCTGCCCCTGGTGCCCGGGCAGCGCGGAATCAACAGACAACAGAGGACCACCCCGGCATGTACCGGGGCGGAGGAGACCGGCCCGCATCGCAAGGTGCGGGCCATTTTTATTTGGCGCATCGTGCAAGCCGCGCGATGTCCCCCGGGCCTTGTCCTTGAACGGGACTGGCCGGCGCCGGATGGTTCAAAATACGCCCGGTGTCCATTCCCCAAACGTTCATCCAAGAGTTGCTGTCCCGCGTGGACGTGGTCGACATCGTCGGCCGCTATGTGCAGCTGCGCAAGGGCGGCGCGAACTTCATGGGGCTGTGCCCCTTCCATGGCGAGAAGTCGCCGTCGTTCAGCGTCAGCCCCTCCAAACAGTTCTACCATTGCTTCGGCTGCGGCAAGAACGGCAATGCCATCGGCTTCCTGATGGAGCATGCCGGCATGGGCTTCATCGAGGCCGTGCAGGACCTCGCCGGCCAGGTCGGGCTGGTCGTGCCGCAGGACGACATCAGTCCGCAGGAGCGCCAGCGCCAGGCCCAGCAAAAGGAAAAGCAGGCCACGCTCAGCGATGTGCTGGAAAAAGCCGGCGACGCCTACCGCCGCCACCTCAAGGACTCGCCGCACGCGATTGCCTACCTCAAGGGCCGCGGCGTCACGGGTGCCACGGCGGCGCGCTTCGGCCTGGGCTATGCGCCCGAGGGCTGGCGCAGCCTGGCCAGCGTCTTTGCCCAATATGACGACCCGCTGCTGCATGAAAGCGGCATGGTCATCGTCAACGAGGAAGACAACAAGCGCTACGACCGCTTCCGCGACCGGCTGATGTTCCCGATCCGCAACGTCAAGGGCGAGTGCATCGGCTTTGGCGGCCGCGTGTTCGGCGACGAGAAACCCAAATACCTGAACTCGCCCGAGACCCCGGTGTTCCACAAGGGCCGCGAGCTCTACGGCCTGTTCGAGGCGCGCAACGCGCTGCGCGAGATGGGCTATGCACTGGTGACCGAAGGCTACATGGATGTGGTGGCGCTCGCCCAGCTGGGCTTTGCGAATGCGGTGGCCACGCTGGGCACGGCCTGCACGCCCGACCATGTGCAAAAGCTGTTTCGCTTCACCGATGCGGTGGTGTTCAGCTTCGACGGCGACGCCGCGGGCCGGCGCGCGGCGCACAAGGCGCTCGAGGCGGCGCTGCCCTATGCGACCGATACGCGCAGCCTCAAGTTCCTGTTCCTGCCGGCCGAGCACGACCCCGACAGCTTCATCCGCGAATTCGGCACCGATGCGTTTGCGCGCCAGGTCGGCGACGCCAAGCCGCTGAGCCGCTTCCTGATCGATGCCTCGGGCGAAGGCTGCGACCTGGGCCTGGCCGAGGGCCGCGCGCGCATGGCGAGCAACGCCCGCCCGCTGTGGACGCTGCTGCCCGATGGCGTGCTCAAGCGCCAGCTGCTCGCCGAGATCGCCGAGGTCGCTCAGCTGCAGGTGCAGGACCTGAGCGAGCTGTGGAGCAAGGAGCCCGCGCGCCCGGGCATGCGCAGCGCCCCTGCATCCCATCCAGACACCAGTTATGGCGCGGGAGCGCCGCCCGACATGGGCTGGGCGCCCGACAGCGCCCCCGGCGAAAGCCAGGGCCAGGCCTATGGCGGCGGCGCCTGGAGCCCGGGCCAGGGCCAGGGCAAGGGCCGCAAATGGGAAAAAGGCAGCTGGGGGCGCGAGCGCCAGCCCGTCGATCGCTTCGAGGCCGCCTCGCGCGGCCCGCGCGGCGCGCCCGCGACGCGCACCGACCAGGCCGCGCGGCTGCTGATGGCGCACATGGAGTTCATGGAGGAGCTCACGCACGAGGACTTCGATGCGCTGTCGCGCTGCACCGCGCCGCACGGGGGCTTGTTTGGCTGGCTCGAGGCCCAATTTCAGGAATACGGCGCCCAGCCCTGGGCCGTGCTGCGCGAACGGCTGCAAAGCTGCATCGATGCCGGCGTGGCGCCGCTGGCCGAGCGGCTGATGACGGGCCCGCACGCCCACCCCGAAGGCGAGCTGCCCGAGCTGCGGCGCGAGCTGCGCGGCGTGCTCAACCGCATCCTGGTCGACCACCTCAAGCAGCAAACCCATGTGGCTGCTGGGGCCATTGCCACCGACCCGCATGCGGCGCAGCAGTTGCGCGATCTCTACGCGCGTTTGCAGTTTCTGCAAAATGAAATGCGCAATCCCTCTTGAAATCGCTGGACAAAGATATAATTAAGAGCTAGTGGCAAGAGCGACAGCAGCACCTCCGGACCGGGTCAACGTGAAAAACACGTAAGTAGCAGCAACTGCACGGACCCAAATACCGCAAGGACTGCACTCCAAATGTTCGCCCATACATCTTGCCCGGGAGATCTTTCTCCGGCTGCGTCGTCCATTCTTTGAATGGGCCCCGCATCCCATGCGCCGCAATCCCGGGCGCTTGTGTTTTCTTTGTCCGATTTTGCTTCAGAGGTGCCCATGCCTGCTTCAAAGTCTCCGAAGTTGCCCAAGTCCGCCGCTGGTGCTGCTGTGCAAGCCGAAAAATCCCTGCCTGCAAGCGCAGCTGCCAAGGCCGCGTCCAAGACCGTAAAAACTGCGAACCCAACAGCGATCGAGACCCCTGTCGCTGCCAAGAAAGTCAAATCCGTGGCCACCAAGACCTCTGCCGAACTCATTGCCGCCGCCGACGCCCTGCTCGCGGCCGCTGCCCCCGCCAAGCGCGGCCGCAAGCCCAAGGCTGCCGCCGAAGATGGCGCCGAACCCGCCGTGAAGAAGGCCCCCGCGGCCAAGAAGGCGGCTGCAGCCGCTCCTGCCGACAAGGCGCCGGCCGCCAAGCGCGGCCGCAAGCCCAAGGCCAAGGAAGATGGCGGCGGTGACGACATGGACGATACCGACCTGTCCGACATCGAAGCGGATCTCGAAGGCGAAGTCGAGACGGTCGAGACCACGGCCACGACCACGACCGAGAAGGTCAAGCCGCTGCGCATGAAGATCAGCAAGGCCAAGGAACGCGCCTTGATGAAGGAATTCGGCCTGGACGAAACCGTCCTGACCGAAGAGGAAATGCTGACCCGCCGCCAGCGCCTGAAGGCGCTGATCAAGCTGGGCAAGACGCGCGGCTACCTCACGCACGGCGAAATCAACGACCACCTGCCCGACAAGCTGGTCGATGCCGAAACGCTCGAAGTCGTCATTTCCATGCTCAACGACATGGGTGTGGCTGTCTATGAACAGACGCCCGACGCCGAGACGCTGCTGCTGAACAACACCGGTCAGTCGGCCACGACCGAAGAGGAAGCCGAGGAAGAAGCCGAAGCCGCGCTCTCGACCGTGGACTCCGAGTTCGGGCGCACCACGGACCCGGTGCGCATGTACATGCGCGAGATGGGCACCGTCGAGCTGCTCACGCGCGAAGGTGAAATCGAGATCGCCAAGCGCATCGAAGGCGGCCTGCAGGACATGATGCAAGCCATCAGCGCCTCGCCCGCGACCATTGCCGAGATCCTCAACATGGCCGAGGAGATCCGCAGCGGCAAGGTCGTCATCTCGACCATCGTCGACGGTTTCTCCAACCCCAACGAGGCCGACGATTACGTGGCCGAGGAAGACTTCGACGAATTCGACGAAGAAGACGACGACGATGGCAAGGGCGGCTCCAAGGCGCTCACCAAGAAGCTCGAGGAGCTCAAGAACGATGCGCTGGGACGCTTCGACAAGATGCGCGAGCTCTTCGAGAAGATGCACAAGATCTACGACAAGGAAGGCTACGGCACGCCTGCGTACATGAAGGTGCAGGCGGCGCTGACCGAGGAGCTGATGACCATCCGCTTCACGGCCAAGACCATCGAGAAGCTCTGCGACCTGGTGCGTGCCCAGGTCGATGACGTGCGCAAGAAGGAACGCGAGCTGCGCCGCATCATCGTCGACAAGTGCGGCATGCCCCAGGAAACCTTCATCAAGGAATTCCCGGCCAACCTGCTGAACCTCGAATGGGTCGTCAAGCAGGCCAACTCCAGCAAGTCGTGGAGCACCATCCTCGAGCGCAACATCCCGCCCGTGCAGGAGCTGCAGCAGAACCTGATCGACCTGCAGACGCGCGTCGTCGTGCCGCTGCCCGGCCTCAAGGACATCAACAAGCGCATGAACGACGGCGAGCGTGCGTCGCGCGATGCGAAGAAGGAAATGATCGAGGCCAATCTGCGCCTGGTGATTTCCATCGCCAAGAAGTACACGAACCGCGGCCTGCAGTTCCTCGATCTGATCCAGGAAGGCAACATCGGTCTGATGAAGGCCGTGGACAAGTTCGAATACCGCCGCGGCTACAAGTTCTCGACCTATGCCACATGGTGGATCCGCCAGGCCATCACGCGTTCGATCGCCGACCAGGCACGCACCATCCGGATTCCGGTGCACATGATCGAGACCATCAACAAGATGAACCGCATCAGCCGCCAGCATCTGCAGGAGTTCGGCTTCGAGCCCGATGCGTCCATCCTGGCGGCGAAGATGGAGATCCCCGAGGACAAGATCCGCAAGATCATGAAGATCGCCAAGGAGCCGATCTCGATGGAAACGCCGATCGGCGACGACGACGACAGCCACCTGGGCGACTTCATCGAGGACGGTGCCAACACCGCCCCGATCGACGCCGCGATGCAGGCCGGCCTGCGCGACGTGGTCAAGGACATCCTCGACGGCCTGACGCCGCGCGAAGCCAAGGTGCTGCGCATGCGCTTCGGCATCGAGATGTCCACCGACCACACGCTCGAAGAAGTCGGCAAGCAGTTCGACGTGACGCGCGAACGCATCCGCCAGATCGAAGCCAAGGCGCTGCGCAAGCTCAAGCACCCTTCGCGCTCGGACAAGCTGCGCAGCTTCATCGATTCGCTGTAAGCGGCGCGCCGTTCCGGCATAGTGAAAAGCCATCCCTCGGGATGGCTTTTTTACGTGCGCTCAGTACGCCTTGAAGTTCGCGGCGATGCGTTGGTTCAGATAATCCCCGGCCGCGATCGGCGGATACTTGCGCTGCGGCCCCTCGATGATCGCATCGCGGTTGGCCTGGGCGAAGAACGCCAGGCTGTAGCGCGGCCCCATGTATTCGCCGGGCAGCGGGTTCTTCACGCGGTGGAAGTTCGAGGGCAGCTGGTCGTCGCTCCAGCGCATCAGCATGTCGCCGATATTGCAGGTGATGGCCTTCTCGTCGGGCTCGACCGAAGTCCATTCCTGGCTGTCCATTTCCTTGCCCGGGCAGACCTGCAGCCCGCCCTGGCCCTGGCGCTGGAACAGCAGGCTCAGGCAGTCGAAGTCGGTGTGCGCGCCGGCGCGCCACAGGCCCAGGTTGGCTTGCTGCTCGGGCGGCGTCGCGAAGTAGTGCAGCAGGCGCAGCGTGCTCTGGTAGCTGGATTGCGCCGGGTCGTGCGCGCGCAGGAAGAATGCGTCGTCGAAGCCCAGCTTCCAGGCAAAGCACGACAGCACCTGCATCGCGACCTGCCAGCACTGGCCTTCGAAGGCCAGCATCGTGGACTGGAAATCCGCGATTTCCTCCTCGGTCGGCCACAGGCCCTGCATGTGCGGGCGCGTGATCTGGAAGGACTCCTTCTGGTCGGGCGTGCCGGTCGAGGGGCGCACCTGGGCGCGGCTTTCCCAGCCGACGTTGAGCGCTTTCTTCAGGGGATATTGGGCTTTGACGGCTTCAGGCAGCGCAAAGAAGCGCTCGGCCATCGCGAAGGCTCTGTGGACTTCGTCGAGCGCGATGCCGTGGTTCACGACCTGGAAGAAGCCGACATCGATGGCGGCGTCCCAGAGCTGCTCGGCAATCTCGTTCCTGCGCTGCGCGAAGTCGGACAGGTCGATGCGGCGGATCTCGCGGCGGCCGCTCTCCAGGCCCAGCGCGCCCATGCGCGTTTCCTTCTGCAGTTCGGTCATGTCGTAGGTGGCGGTGCTCATGCGGTTCTCCAGAGGTGAAAACTTGTGTTTTCCCGCACGCGGCTTCAGTGGTCCGCAAGGCCCGGACTTCTCCTGAAACCGCGGGGCGCTCGGGGCGCGGGCGGGGCTTCAGAGCAATTTCCGGCTGGCCATGGATGCACAGTGAACGCTTCTACTCCTGCCACAGCTGAAGCAAGAACGGTGCCCGCTGGCATGCAAAGTGCATGGCGCAGGCCGTTGCAGCCCCGCCTGCCCCTGCCACTTCTGGAAGACACCATGTCCGCCCTGCTGCTTGCCACCCCCGCCCCGCTCGAAGACCCGATGCCCCTGGGCGACACCGACGGTACCTATCTGCGCCGCGCCATTGCGCTGTCGAGCACCGCGCGCGCGCGCGGCAACCGGCCGTTTGGCGCGGTGGTCGTCGGCGGCCAGGGCGAAGTGCTGGCCGAGGCCTACTGCAACACCACCGAGACCGGCGACTGCACGGGCCACGCCGAAACCAATGCCGTGCGCCAGCTGAGCCCGCACGCCAGCCGCGAAGTGCTGGCCGAGGCCACGCTGTATTCGTCGGGCGAGCCCTGCGTGATGTGCGCGGGCGCGATCTTCTGGTCGGGTATCGGGCGCGTGGTGTATGGCATCGATGCCGTGCGCCTGCGCGTGTTCCGCGGCGAGCGCGCCGAGCAGCGCGATGCCGAGCTGTCGTGCCGCGATGTGTTTGCCGCGTCGCCGCATGCGATCGAATGCATCGGCCCGGCGCTGATCGACGAGGCCAGCGCGCCGCATATCGGCTTCTGGAAGCGCTGAAGCAGGCAGAATCGGCCACCTCCTTCCGACTTGCCGCCCCATGACCGAATCCGAAGCCGAAGTTCTGCCCGGCGCACTCCCGAGCCGCGCCAGACCGGGCCACGCGAGGCAAAGCCGCGAACGCATCCTGGGCGCGATCCGCGAGGCCGCGATCGCCGAGTTCAGCCGCCACGGCTTCAAGGGCGCATCGACCCAGGCCATTGCCGAGCGCGCCGGGCTCACCAAGCCGCACCTGCACTACTACATCAGCAGCAAGGAAGAGCTCTACGAGGAGCTGCTGTACTCGGTTCTCAACGGCTGGTCGAGCGCCTTCGTGTTCGACATCGACAGCGACGACCCGCGAACGGTGCTCGGCGGCTATGTGCGCAAGAAGCTCGACTACGCGCTCGACAACCCGGGCCTGTCGCGCATCTTCACCACCGAGGTGCTTGGCGGCGGGCGCAACCTGGGCAGGTACTGGCCGGTGGCCCTCGCGTCCACGCGGCAGAAGGTGCAGCTGATCGACCGCTGGATCGCCGAGGGCCGCATGCGCCCGCTCGATGCGACGGTGCTGCTGATGCAGATCTGGGGCATGACGCAGCACTACGCCGACTATGGCGTGCAGGTGCACGTGATGCTGGGCCTGGCGCCGGACGAGCCCATCGACCGCGAACCGATCCGGCGCGAGCTCACCAATTCCGTGCTGCTGGGCTGCGGGCTCGCACCGGAATGAACATGCCATGCACCAGCATCGCCATCTGCCCGCGAAACGTTTTGATCCCAGCACCTGAGCACAGCGCATGAAACCGGCGTGACCCAGCAGGGGGACACCGAGCAAGGGTCGCCCCGCAGCGAGGGTGTCGCCCCTACGCGGCCCGCCCCCTCCACCGAAGGATGAGAGGGGGGAGCGGCGTGAGCCGCTCAGGGGGTGCTTTCGAGTTGGCACAGCTTTTGCGGTAGTTTGACCAATCGATCAAATCAACTGGTCAAAAATGCAAACCACCGCTCCCACTGCCCCGTCCCCCGCCACCGAACAGGCTTTTGAGCTGGTTCTGGCACGCAGCCAGATGCGCCTGCCCGTCGAGCCCGGCGAAAGCATCGCCGACGTGCTGCAGCTGGCCGGTATCGCCATCGACACGCTGTGCGAGCAGGGCGTGTGCGGCACCTGCGTCACGCGCTGGCTCGAGGGCGCGCCAGACCACCGCGACAGCTGCTTGAGCACCGAGGAACAGTGCACGCATGTTGCCGTGTGCTGCGCGCGCAGCCATGGCGCAAGCCTCACGCTCGATCTCTGAAGCCTCAAGGACCGACATGCACGCTCCCGACCATCTTCTAGGCGCGCGCCTGCCGCGCTGGCTGCTGCCGGCGCAGTGGCCCGAGCACGCCGGCCAGCCGGTTCTTGCCGATCTGCATGTGGCGCAAGGCCGCGTACAGGGCATTGCACCGCACGACCGCGCACAAACTCCGGCCGGCGCCTGGCAGTTGAGCGGCGCGCTGGTGCTGCCCGGCCTGGTCGATGCACACACGCATCTCGACAAGGCCTTCACGCTGGCGCGCATGGGCGCCGTCAAGCCCGGGTTGCTGGGTGCGATCGAAGCCATGATGGTCGACCGCCGCCATTGGACCGAAGCCGATATCCGCGAGCGCGCCGGCCGCGCGCTGCAGTGGGCCTACGAGGCCGGCACGGTGCATCTGCGCACGCACTGCGACTGGTGGGAGCCCGAGGCCCAGCCGCTGGCCTGGAACGTGCTGCGCGAGCTGGCCCAGGAATGGGCGCCGCGCCTGACGCTCGAGCGCGTGGCGCTGATTCCGCTGCATCTCTACGCCGAGCGCGAGACCGCCATGCGTCTGGCGCGCACCGTGGCCGGCAGCGGCCCGGGTGCGCTGCTCGGCGGCTTCGTGCACACCAGCAACTGGAACCCGCAGGCGCTGCGCCACCTGTTCGAGGCCGCGCAACTCCATGGCCTGGATGTCGACCTGCATGTCGACGAGGAACTGCATCCGGGCGCGCAGGGGCTGGCCACGACCGCCGCGCTGCTGCAGGAACTGCGCTTCGAGGGCCATGTGGTCTGCGGTCATACCTGCGCGCTGGCCGCGCAGGACGAGGCCACGGCGCTGGCGACGCTGGACGCCGTCGCGGCCACGCCGATCACGCTGGTCACGCTGCCGATCACCAACCTGCTGCTGCAGGACGCGACGACGGGCCGCACGCCGCGCCAGCGCGGGCTCACGCTGGTCAAGGAAGCGCGGGCGCGCGGCATCCCGGTGCTGATCGCGAGCGACAACGTGCAGGACCCGTTCTGCGCGGTCGGCAGCTTCGATCCGCTCGAAGCCCTGAACACCGGCGTGCTCGCGGCGCAGCTCGAGCAGCCTTTCGATGTCTGGTCCGAAGCGCTGTGCCGCGCCGACTGGCTGCGCCGCGGCGCGCGCGCGCTGCCTTTGCTGCCCGGCAGCAGCGCCGACCTGGTGATCTTCCCGCAGGCCGACCGCTGGGGCTTTCCCTCGCGCACCCAGCCGCGGCTGGTGCTGCGCCAGGGCCAGGCCATCAACGGCCAGCCCGGCGCTGCCTGGCTGCCCTCTTCCACCCCCACCCCTGCAAGGAGCCCCGCATGAGCGCCCCTACCCCCGGCATTGCCCAACCCCTGGCACGCTACGCCGCCTGGCGCCGCGCGGGCGACATGGTGTTCCTGTCCGGGATCATCGCCGTCGACCCCTCGGCCAGCCGCATCGTGCGCGGCTATGGCGACATTCCCGATGACGCGGGGGCGCTGATCGGGCGCACCGGCGAGTTCAGCAGCGACATCAAGGAAGGCCCGATCCTCGCGCAGAGCTGGTATGTGCTCGACCGCATCCGCCTGACCATCGAGGCCGCGGGCGGGCAGATGTCGGATGTGATCAAGCTGGTGCAGTACTTCAAGGACCTGGACCACTTCCCGCACTACAGCCGCGTGCGCAAGCTGTTCTTTCCGGGCGAGCCGCCCGCGTCCACCGTGGTCGAGGTCAGCGGCATGCTGCCCACGCCCGAGATCCTGATCGAAGTCGAGGCCACGGCCTGGCTGCCCCAGCGCTGACCCTCCACGAAAGACCGCCCCATGCTGCACGGCTACAACCCGCCCCACCGCTTCCTGCCCTACCTGAGCTGGACCGAGATCGCCGACCTGCCCGACAAGGAAAACACCGTCATCGTGCTGCCCACGGGCGCGACCGAGCAGCATGGCCCGCACCTGCCCTGCGCCGTGGACACGGTGATCAGCGCCGGCGTCGTGGGCCACGCGCTCGCGCACCTGCCGCCCGAGGTGCCGGCGTTCGCGATGGCGCCGATCACCTATGGCAAGTCGGAGGAGCACCTGCACTTTCCCGGCACCGTCACGCTCACCGGCGAGACGCTGCTGGCGACGATGAACGAGATCGGCGAGTCGGTCTACCGCGCCGGTTTTCGCAAGCTGCTGTTCGTCAACGGCCATGGCGGCCAGCCCCAGGTGATGGAGATGTGCGCGCGCGAGCTGCGCCTGCGCCACGGCGACTTCATCGTCGTGCCCAGCTTCACCTGGCGCGTGCCGCATGTCGCCGGCAAGTACCTGTCGGACACCGAGAAGAAGCTCGCGATGCACGCCGGCCACGCCGAGACCGCGCTGATGCTGGCGCTCGCGCCAGACACGGTGCACATGGAGCGCGCCGTGACCAATTACCCGCCGGTGTTCGATTCTCCGCTGCTCTCGCCCGACGGCCGCCCGGCCTGCGCCTGGAGCGCGCGCGACTTCGGCCCCAGCGGAATCATCGGCGACCCGCTGCCCGCCACGGCCGAGCAGGGCCACGCGATTCTCGAGTCGCTGGCGGTGAGCTGGGCCGCGGCGATCACCGAGCTGCACCACCTGCAGTGGGCCGCGCGCCCCGAGCCGACCTGGGGCCGCGCCCAGCACACCGGCCATGTCGAGCCATCGAGCGCGCTGGCCTGAAACCTGCAAACAGCTTTCCGTCCCCTTTACCCGCCCCCTTCCGGAGTACCTCCATGATGAAGACCGCTTCCCGCCTTTCCCGATTTGGTGCAGCCGCCCTGCTCGCTCTTGGTGCCTTCGGCACCGCGCAGGCGCAGGAAAAGTTCACGTTCATGACCAACTGGTACGCGCAGGCCGAGCACGGCGGCTTCTACCAGGCGCTGGCCACGGGCCTCTACAAGAAACACGGCCTCGACGCGACGATCAGGATGGGCGGCCCCCAGGTCAACATCGTGCAGATGATGGCCGCGGGCCAGGCCGACTGCGTGATGGGTTCGAGCGATCTGCAGATGATCCAGATGCGCGAGGGCGGCGTGCCCGTGACCAACGTCGCCGCGGTGTTCCAGAAGGACCTGCAGGCGCTGATCACGCACGAGGACGTGAAGAAGTTCGAGGACCTCAAGGGCAAGACCATCCTGATCGGCTCGTCGGCGCAGCGCGGCTACTGGCCCTGGCTCAAGGCCAAGTACGGCCTCAGCGACTCCCAGACCCGCCCCTACACCTTCAACATCCAACCCTTCGTCGCGGACAAGAACACCGCGCAGCAGGGCTACCTGACCTCCGAGCCCTTTGCGATCGCCAAGGCCGGCGTCAAGGCCAACACGCTGCTGTTCAGCGACTACGGCTACCCCGCCTATGCGACCACGGTGTCGTGCATGGACAAGACGCTCAAGGCGCGCAGCGCCGCCGTCGCCTCCTTCGTCAAGGCCTCGATGGAAGGCTGGAAGAGCTACCTGGCCGACCCCGCGCCGGGCAATGCGCTGATCAAGAAGGACAACCCCAACATGACGGACGAACAGCTGGCCTACAGCGTCGCCAAGCTCAAGGAGCTGAACATGATCACCGGCGGTGACGCGGCTACGCAAGGCATCGGCGTGATCACCGACGCGCGCGCCAAGGCCAGCTACGACTTCCTGGTGCAGACCAGGCTGATCGACCCGGCCAAGGTCAAGCTGGCCGACACCTACAGCACCAGCTTCGTCAAGGACCTCAAGGTTCTTCCCTGATCTTCCCGCAGCCCTGAAACAGAGGCTTCGGCCTCGTCCATCGAAAGGCGACCATGACACCCGCTGAAATCCCGCACACCACCGCCACGCCCGCCGTGGAGGTGCTGTCGGCCGAGAAGACCTACCCCAACGGCACCCAGGCGCTGCTGCCCGTGGACCTGTGCATCGAGGAAGGCGAGTTCGTCACGCTGCTCGGCCCCTCGGGCTGCGGCAAGAGCACGCTGCTCAAGATGGTCGCCGGCCTGCTCGAGCCCACCGATGGCCGGCTGCACCTGTGGCGCAAGCCCGTGGCGCAGCTCGCCGAGAGCGGCAAGAAGATGGCCTTCGTGTTCCAGTCGCCGACGCTCATGCCCTGGGCCAGCGTGCAGACCAATGTGCGGCTGCCGCTGGACCTCGCGGGCGTGCCGCGCGCCGAGGCCGATGCGCGCGTGGGCGAGGCACTGGCGCTGGTCGGGCTGTCGAAGTTCGCCACGGCGCTGCCGCGCGCGCTGTCGGGCGGCATGCAGATGCGCGTGTCGATCGCGCGCGGCCTGGTCACGCAGCCCGACCTGCTGCTGATGGACGAGCCCTTTGGCGCGCTCGACGAGATCACGCGCCACAAGCTCGATGCCGACCTGCTCGATCTGTGGCGCAAGAAGAAGCTCACCGTGATCTTCGTCACGCACTCGATCCACGAGGCGGTGTTCCTGTCGAGCCGCGTGGTCATGATGGCCGCGCGCCCGGGCCGCGTCGTCGAGGAATTCCACATCGACGCGCCCTACCCGCGCACGGCGGATTTCATGGTCTCGCCCGAATTCAGCCGCTACGCCAAGCTGCTGCAAGACAGCCTGCTGCGCGCGAGCGCCGACTCCACGGAGGCTTTTGCATGAGCACCCCCTTTTCTGCCGTTTCCGTCGCCGCGCCGCCCAAGGCCGCGCCTGCCCCCACCCCGAAGAAGGTGGCGCCCGTGCGCCCGGTGCGCGCACCGCTGCTGTCCCAGCCGCGCGTGCAGCGCGTGCTCTATCCGCTGCTGGTCGGCGTGGTGCTGGTCGCGCTGTGGCAGGGCCTGGTCACGGGCCTGGAGCTGCCACCCTACCTCGTGCCCTCGCCGATGCTGATGCTGCAGACGCTGATCACCGACTGGGCGGCGCTGGGCGCCTCGCTGTGGGTCACCATCAAGATCACGGTGCTGGCGTTTGTCGCCGCGACCGTGGCCGGGGTGCTGATCTCGTTTCTGTTCGTGCAGAGCAAGCGCATCGAGACCGCGCTGTTTCCCTATGCGGTGCTGCTGCAGGTCACGCCGATCGTGGCGGTGGCCCCGCTGATCATCATCTGGGTCAAGGACCCGACGGCCTCGATGGTGATCTGCGCGGCGCTGGTGGCGCTGTTCCCGATCATCAGCAACACCACACTGGGCCTGCGCAGCGTCGAGCCCGACCTGCAGAGCTACTTCGAGCTCAACCGCGCGACGCGCCTGCAGACGCTGGTGCGGCTGCGCATCCCGAGCGCGCTGCCCTACTTCTTTGGCGGGCTGCGCATCTCCAGCGGCCTGGCCCTGATCGGCGCCGTGGTCGCCGAATTCGTTGCCGGCACGGGCGGCTCGGGCGCGGGCCTGGCCTATCAGATCCTGCAGGCGGGGTTTCAGCTCAACATTCCGCGGATGTTCGCGGCGCTGCTGCTGATCTCGCTGACGGGCGTGGGGATGTTTGTGCTGATGGCTTGGCTCAGCCGGGTGGCGCTTGGAAGTTGGCACGCGAGCGAAACCTGAGCACCCCCTGAGCGTCTTCGACGCTTCCCCCTCTCATCCTTCGGTGGAGGGGGGCGCCCGGCTAGGGACGGCACCCTCGCTGCGGGGCGGCCCTTGCTCGGCGCCCCCTTCCCCCCCTTTTTGAACGCATGCTTGGAAAACCCATGACGACCGCCACAGCCACCGCCTCCGCCCCCATCACCGCCCACCAACTCCCGGACCTGCTCCCCACCCTCGACTGGATCGCCGACCCGCTGCGCGTGGGGCGGCTGTCGCAGGACTTTGCCTGGTTCAGCCCCGTGCTCAAGCGTGAGCTCGCGGGCAAGCGCGCCGATGTCGCCGTGCGCCCGCGCACCGAGGATGAAATCCGCCAGGTGGTTGCCGCCTGCGCCAGCGCCGGCATTCCGATCACCGTGCGCGGCAGCGGTACCGGCAATTACGGCCAGTGCACGCCGCTGCATGGCGGCGTGATCCTCGACCTGTCGGGCTACAACGCCTTTGGCTGGGTGCGCGGCGGCGTGGGCCGGGCGCAGGCCGGCATCCGCATGGGCGACTTCGACGCGCAGGCCAAGCCGCTGGGCCAGGAGCTGCGCTGGCTGCCCTCGACCTACCGCAGCGCGACGCTCGGCGGCCTGTTTGGCGGCGGCTTTGGCGGCGCGGGCTCGATCAACCACGGCCCGCTGGCCGCGCCGGGCAATGTGCTGGCGGTGCGTGCCATGACGGTGGAAGCCGAGCCGCAGATCATCGAGCTGCGCGGCGCCGAGGCCATGCTGCTGCACCACACCTATGGCACCAACGGCATCGTGCTCGAGCTCGAAGTCGCGCTCACGCCCACCGTGGCCTGGACCGAATGCATTGCAGCCTTCGAGGAATTCGACGCGGCGCTCGAGTTCGCCGACCGCTTTGCCAGCGCGCCGGGCCTGGAGAAAAAGGAAGTCTGCTTCCTGGCCGCGCCCATTCCCGAATACTTCACCAGTCTGGCCGAGCACCTGCCCGCGGGCTGCCACGCAGTGCTGCTGCTGGTCGCCCCACATTCCGAGGAAGGCATGCGCGACATGGTGGCCAAACACGGCGGGCAGATCACCTACCGCAAGACCGCCGACGAAGTGAAGAACAAGACACTGGTCGAATACACCTGGAACCACACGACGCTGCATGCGCTCAAGGTGGACAAGGGCCTGACCTATATCCAGAGCGGCTTCAACCCCGCGCGCAAGCTCGAGCAGGTCAAGGCACTCGAAGCCGCGCTCGGCGGCGAGGTCATGATGCACCTCGAATTCCTGCGCACCAAGGAAGGCGCGCTCAACTGCAGCGGCCTGCAGATCATCCGCTACACCACCGAGGAACGGCTCAACCAGATCATGCAGATCTACCGCGACCACGGCGTGCAGATCAACAACCCGCATGTCTATATCGTCGAGGACGGCAAGCAGAACAACCTCGACCCGGCCGTGGTCAGCACCAAGCAGCGCTTCGATCCGCTGGGCCTGCTCAATCCGGGCAAGCTGCGCAGCTGGAACGCCGTGCAGCCGCTGCGCCAGACGGCTTAATCGAGCTTTACGCGCGCGTTCTTGACCACCTGGCTCATGCGCTGGAGCTCCGAGCGCATGAACGTCGCCGTGGCTTCGGGCGGCGTCAGCTTGATCTCGTAGCCCTGCGCGACCAGCGCATTGCGCGCCTCGGGCTGAGCCAGCGCCTGCTGGAAGGCGTGGTGCAGGCGGTTGCGCTCGGCCATCGGCAGGTCCTTGGGGCCGATGGCCGCGATCCAGCCTTCGAGCGCATAGTCGGGCAGGCCCTGCTCGGCAATCGTCGGCAGCTCGGGCATCGCGGGCACGCGCTGCGCCGTCGTGACGCCCAACGCGCGCAGCATGCCGCTCTTGATGTGCGGCGCCGCGGGCGCCAGCGCCACCACGGCCCACTGCACCTGGCCACTGAGCAGATCGTTCATCAGCATGCCCATGCCCTTGTACGGGATGTGCTTGACGTCCAGCTGCGCCTGGTCGACCACCATGGCCGCGCCCAGGTGCAGGATCGTGCCGTTGCCCGACGAGCCATAGTTGAGCGTGCCGGGCTTGGCCTTGGCGAGCGCCACGAGCTCCTGGATATTTCTTGCGGGCACCGAAGGGTTCGCGACCAGCACGAAGGGCGTGGCGCCAATGATCGTGATCGGCGCGATGTCCTGGATCGCATCGAAGGGAATCGACGGATAGACGCTGGGATTGACCACATGGTTGTTCGAGACCACGCCGATCATCGAGCCGTCCCTGGGCCCGCGCACGATCTGCGCCGTGCCGGTGATGCCGCCCGCGCCCGGCAGGTTCTCGATGACCACTGGATGGCCCACGGCCTTGGCCAGCGGGGTGCTGATCGCCCGGATCGCGCCGTCGGCGCCCGAGCCGGCCGACAGCGGCAGGATCACGCGCAGCGGCTTGTCGCCCTGCGCCAGCGCGCCCAGCGGGGCCGCGAGGCTGACCGCGGCCAGGGCCAGCACGCAGCGACGGGAGGTCATGGGAATATGCATTTTTTTGTCTCCTGCTCTTTTTTATGGCGAAAAAAAAGCCTGCGCAGCAAGCGCAGGCTGGGGGTCAGACCACGGCGCCGTGGGCTTGCATGGATTGAACCTCGTCCGGGCTGTAGCCCAATCCGTCAAGCAACTCGCGCGTGTGCTCGCCCAGCGTCGGCGGGTTGTGGCGAATGCCCGGGCGCTGGCCGTCCATGCGGATCGGCAGCAGCGTGGTGCGCGCCGTCTGGCCCGCGCGCTCGCCGTCGGTGAGCTTGATCTCGGCCAAGCCGCCCGTCGCGTTGAGGTGCGGGTCGTCGAACAGCTGCTCGGGCCGCACGATCGGCGCATAGGGCAGCCCGTTGCGCTCGAACACTTCGGACAGCTGCTCGGCGCTGAAAGCCGCCAGGCGCCGGCGCAGCTCGGGCAGCAGCGTGGGGCGCGCGCGCACGCGGTCGTTGTTGGTGGCGTGCAGCGGGTCGGCCTGCAGATCGGCAAAGCCCATCGCCTTGCACAGCGTGTTCCACTGCGCGTCGCTCACGGCCGCCAGGAAGATCTGGCCGTTGTCCTTGACGCTGAACACGTCATAGACCGCCCAGGCCGAGATGCGCTCGGGCATGGGCGCCGCGGCCTCGCCCGTCACGGCGTACTGCATCATGTGCTGGCCGACCAGGAACACATTGTTCTCGAACAGCGCCGAGTCGACTTCCTGGCCGCGGCCGGTGGTCGCGCGCTGCATCAGCGCCGCCATCGCGCCGATCGCGCCGAACATGCCGCCCATGATGTCGTTGACGCTCGCGCCCGCGCGCAGCGGATCGCCCGGGCGCCCGGTCATGTAGGCCAGCCCGCCCATCATCTGCACCACCTCGTCGAGCGCCGTGCGCTGCTCGTAGGGGCCGGGTAGGAAGCCCGCGTGGTTCACGTAGACCAGCCGCTCGTTCAGGCGCGACAGCGCGCTGTAGTCGAGGCCGTACTTCTTCATCACGCCGGGCTTGAAGTTCTGCACCACGATATCGGCCGACGAGGCCAGGCGGATCGCGGCCTGCAGCCCCTCGGGGTGGCGCAGATCGAGCGCGATGCTTTTCTTGTTGCGATTGAACATCGGGAAGAAGCCCGCGCCCGCGCCCAGCAGGTGGCGCGTGCGGTCGCCCTCGACGGGTTCGACCTTGATGACCTCGGCGCCCAGGTCGGCGAGCACCATGCCGCAGGTCGGCCCCATGACCATATGGGAAAACTCCACCACGCGCAGACCCGCCAGCGGCAGCGCAGCAGCCTTGGCCGCCCCCGCATTCATATTCTCAGACATCGCATTCCATCCAAAACCGGCTCAGGCAGCCACTGCTGCCGCGCCATTGAGCATCTGCGGCAGACCTGCCTGCCACAGCACACCATGCAGGGTTTCCCCCGGCAACCAGGCCCCGAGTTGCAGTCGCAACGCCAGCAGGGCCTGAACATCCAATCCCGTGACCACGCCCATGCGCTCGAGCATGAACGCCAGGTCTTCGGTCGCCACATTGCCGCTCGCGCCCGGCGCGTGCGGGCAGCCGCCAATGCCCGCGAGGCAGGCGTCGAAGCGCTCGATACCGGTCTGCCACGCCGCATAAGCATTGGCCAGGCCCAGCCCGCGCGTATCGTGGAAATGCGCGCAGGCCAGCTTGTCGCCGACCTCGCGGCGCGCGGCCTCGAACAGCCGGCGCACCATTTCCGGATCGGCAAAGCCCACCGTATCGGCCAGGCTCACGCGGTCCGCGCCCGCATCGAGCAGCGCCACCAGCAGGCGCAGCACTTCCGACAGCGCGACCTCGCCCTGCAGCGTACAACCAAACGCGGTACCCACACCACCTTCGATCAGCGTCGCATGGGAGCCCGCATCGCGCTGCGCACGGATGCGCGCGACTTCGGCCACCACTTCGTCGGGGGTCTTGCGCAGGTTCGCGAGGCTGTGGGCGTGGCTCGCCGACAGCGGCACCACCAGCAGATCGGCGCCGCATTCGAGCGCGCGTTCCGCCCCCTTGAGGTTGGGCACCAGCACCGACGCGAACAGCCCGGGCAGCGTCTTGGCATGCGCGAGCACTTCGGCGGTGTCGGCCAGCTGCGGCAGCAGCCGCGCGGGCACGAAAGAGCCGACCTCGATCTCGCGCTGGCCCGCGGCGTAGGCAGCATCGATCCAGGCGATCTTCTGCGCCGTGGGCAGCGTGCGCGCGATGCTTTGCAGGCCGTCGCGCAGGCCGACTTCGCGAATCACTGCCTTGCGCGGCCCGGCCTTGCGCGGCCCGGCGCGGTCATGGGGGAACGGCATGCTGTCTCCAGATCTTTATGGCGAGGGAATGCGCTGATTCTAGGAATTCCTGGTCGGAACGGATAATCAATTTTGGAACCTCTAGCCTTCCGAAACGGAACACCTCCCATGCGCGACCTGGACCTCACGACCCTGCGGCTGTTTGTTGCCGTCTGCGAGCAGCGCAGCATCGCCGCCGTGGGCCTGCAGCAGGCCATGGTCGGCTCGGCGATCAGCAAGCGGCTGGCCCAGCTCGAATACCAGGTCGGCACGCAACTGCTGGTGCGCAAGCGCCGCGGCGTGGTGCCCACGCCCGCGGGCGAGACGCTGCTCGAGCATGCGCGCGCGCTGCTCGCGCACAGCGCGTTGATCGCGCGTGACATGGCCGGCTATGCCCAGGGCACGCGCGGCCATGTGCGGCTGCTGGTCACGGCCTCGGTCATGGCCGAGTCGCTGGCCGACGACGTGGCCGCGTTCCTGCAGGTGCCGGGCCACGGCCAGATCCAGGTCAGCCTCGAGGAACGCGTGAGCCCCGAGGTCGCGCGCGGCGTGCGCGAAGGCAGCGCCTCGGTCGGCATCTGCTGGGACGCAGCCGACCTCGAAGGCCTGCAGACCCAGACCTACCGCGGCGACCATCTGGCCATCTGCGCGCACGCGAGCCACCCGATTGCCGCGCGCCAGCAGGTGCACTTCGCCGACGTGCTGGACTATGAATACGTCAACATGCCGGCGCTCAGCGCGGTGCAGCAGATGCTCACGCGCGCGGCCGCGGTGCATGGCAAGGTGCTGCAACACCGCATGCAGGTCTCGCATTTCGAGGCCGCGCTGCGCGTCGTGCGCGCCAACCTGGCGATCAGCGTCGTGCCCTTCGAGATCGCCGAGCCCTTTGCGCGGACCTACGGATTGCGGCTGGTGCCGCTGGCCGATGCCTGGGCGCGGCGGCGCTTCGCGATCTGCTTTCGCAGCCACGAGCAGCTGAGCCCGGCCGCGCAGCTGCTGATCGCGCATCTGCACGCCTGCGGTCCGGGGCATGACGTCGCAAACGCTCCGCCGTAAGCCCGCGCAGCCGGCGTGGCTTGGCAGCAACAATTGCCGGGAAATTTCCATTCTTGCTCATCTGCGCAAGTCAGATATGGCTTCGGAGCTACCAAACTTGTAGCAAGATAGTTTCCACGCTATAGTCGATTACGACTTTGCGGAGCTGGCCAACGCACTGCTCACCCCCCATCGCGCAAGGAGAAGCGTCCATGAGCCCCAAGGAAAATGTCGCCATCAACCAGCTGTTCGAGCGGCTCGAATGCCGCTACGCGCTGCGGGTGCTGTGGGCGCTTCGGGACGGGCATCCCCAGACCTTCCGCCTGTTGCAGGACAGCGTCGGCGGCATCACGCCCAACACGCTCAACACCCGCATCAAGGAACTGCGCGAATGCGGGCTGCTCGAGCATGGCAGCGATGGCTACATCGTGACGATGACGGGCCATGACCTGCTCAAGAGGCTCAGCGATGTGCAGGCCTTTGCCAACCGCTGGGTCACGGCGCGCGCCAAGAAGTAAAGTACGGCATGGCGGTCGCGCACCCATGGCGCGCGGCCATGTGTCCCCCGAGGGCACTTTTCAAATACACTCTTTCCAAGGATTTTCCATGGCATTCACCACCACCCCCTCCGGTCTCCAGTACGAAGACACCATCGTCGGCGAAGGCGCCGAAGCCCAGCGCGGCGGCAACGTCACGGTGCACTACACCGGCTGGCTCTACAACGAAGGCGTGCAAGGCGCGAAGTTCGACTCCAGCAAGGACCGCAAGGACCCCTTCGTGTTCCCCCTCGGCGGCGGCATGGTCATCAAGGGCTGGGACGAAGGCGTCCAGGGCATGAAGGTCGGCGGCGCACGCACGCTGATCATCCCCGCCGCCCTGGGCTACGGCGCACGCGGCGCGGGCGGCGTGATTCCGCCGAATGCGACGCTGAAGTTTGACGTGGAACTTCTCGCGGTCTAAGACTCCAGCGGAAACAAAAAAAGCGGCCGAGGCCGCTTTTTTTGGTTTCCGCACTTGGGCACAACCTTAGATACTGGCGTGACTCAATTCAGGGGCAGCGAGGAAGGGCCGCCCCGCACCGAGGCTGCCGTCCCCCTCCACCGAAGGTTGAGAGGGGGAAGCGGCGTAGCCGCTCAGGGGGTGCATCGTTTCTAGCGCGCTGCCAGTTGCTGCCAGGTGGCAACCACGCTGTCAGGGTTCAGCGAGATCGACGCAATGCCCAGATCCGCCAGCCACAGCGCGAAGTCCGGGTGGTCCGAAGGGCCCTGGCCGCAGATGCCGACATACTTGCCCTGGGCCAGGCAGGCGGCGATGACGCCCTCGAGCAGCTTCTTGATCGCGGGATCGCGCTCGTCGAAGTCGGCGGCCAGCAGCTCCAGGCCGGAGTCGCGGTCCAGGCCCAGCGTCAGCTGGGTCAGGTCGTTGGAGCCGATCGAGAAGCCGTCGAAATGCGCGAGGAACTCGTCGGCGAGGATCGCGTTCGAGGGCACTTCGCACATCATGATCAGCTTGAGGCCGTTTTCACCGCGCTTCAAGCCGTTGTCGGCCAGCAGCTGGTTCACGCGCTCGGCTTGCTTGAGCGTGCGCACGAAGGGAATCATGATCTGCACGTTGGTCAGGCCCATGTCCTCGCGCACGCGGCGCAGCGCCTCGCACTCCATCTTGAAGGCTTCGCCGAAGTCGGCGCTGATGTAGCGCGCCGCGCCGCGGAAGCCCAGCATCGGGTTCTCTTCCTCGGGCTCGTAGCGGCTGCCGCCGATCAGCTTGCGGTACTCGTTGGACTTGAAGTCCGACATGCGCACGATGACCGGCTTGGGGTAGAACGCCGCGGCAATCGTCGCCACGCCTTCTGCGACCTTGTCGACATAGAACGCGCGCGGCGAGGCATGGCCGCGGGCCACGGATTCGACGGCCTTCTTCAGGTCGGCATCGACCGCGGGGTAGTCGAGGATGGCCTTGGGGTGCACGCCGATGTTGTTGTTGATGATGAACTCGAGACGCGCCAGGCCCACGCCGTCGTTGGGCAGCTGCGCGAAGTCGAAGGCCAGCTGGGGGTTGCCGACGTTCATCATGATCTTGGTCGAGATCTCGGGCATCGCGCCGCGCTGCACTTCGGTGACCTCGGTGTCGATCAGGCCGTCGTAGATCTTGCCGGTGTCGCCTTCGGCGCAGGACACGGTGACGAGCATGCCGGCCTTGAGACGGTCGGTGGCGTTGCCGCAGCCCACCACGGCCGGAATGCCGAGTTCGCGCGCGATGATGGCCGCGTGGCAGGTACGGCCGCCGCGGTTGGTGACGATGGCCGAAGCACGCTTCATGACCGGCTCCCAGTTGGGGTCGGTCATGTCGGTGACCAGCACGTCGCCGGGCTGGACCTGGTCCATCTGCGAGATGTCGCTGACCAGGCGCACCGGGCCGGTGCCGATCTTCTGGCCGATCGCGCGGCCTTCGGCCAGCACGGTGCCCGTGCCCATCAGCTTGTAGCGCAGCTCGGCCTGGCCCTTGGACTGGCTCTTCACGGTTTCAGGGCGCGCCTGCAGGATGTAGATCTGGCCGTCGGTGCCGTCCTTGCCCCACTCGATGTCCATCGGGCGGCCGTAATGCTCCTCGATCACCAGCGCGTAGCGCGCGAGCTGCTCGACGTCGGCGTCGCTCAGCGAGTAGCGGTTGCGCAGCTCGGGCGCGACATCGGTGGTCTTGACCAGCTTGCCGCTCGCGGCCTTTTCCTCGGCCGAGGCAAACACCATCTGCACCAGCTTCGAGCCCAGGTTGCGGCGGATCAGCGCCTTGTTGCCGGCGCGGAGCATCGGCTTGTGCACGTAGAACTCGTCGGGGTTGACGGCGCCCTGCACCACGGTCTCGCCCAGGCCGTAGCTCGAGGTGATGAACACCACGTCTTCGAAGCCCGATTCGGTGTCGATGGTGAACATGACGCCGGCCGCGCCGGTGTCGGAGCGCACCATGCGCTGCACGCCGGCCGACAGCGCCACGACGTCGTGCGCGAAGCCCTTGTGCACGCGGTAGGAGATCGCGCGGTCGTTATACAGCGACGCGAACACTTCCTTCATCTTGTGCAGCACGTCGTCGATGCCCACGACGTTCAGGAAGGTTTCCTGCTGGCCCGCAAACGAGGCGTCGGGCAGATCTTCGGCCGTGGCCGAGGAGCGCACCGCAAACGAGGCCTGCGCGTTGCCCGCGCTCAGCGTGGCAAAGGCCTCGCCGATGGCTTGCTGCAGGTCGGCGGGGAAAGGCTGGCTCTCGACCATGGCGCGGATCTCGGCGCCGACTGCGGCCAGCGCGCGCACGTCTTCGATGTCGAGCGCGGCCAGCTTGGCGTTGATGCGGTCGGCCAGGCCTTCGAAAGCCAGGAACTCGCGGAACGCATGCGCCGTGGTCGCGAAGCCCGTGGGCACCTTCACGCCCTCGGGCAGCTGGGAAATCATCTCGCCGAGCGAGGCGTTCTTGCCGCCGACCAACTCGACGTCGGTCATTCGCAGTTTCTCGAAAGGAACGACCAGGGCGGTCGCTTCAAACAGTGCAGACATGGGAAAGCTCCAAAGTTAAAAATCGTTGCGCCGCCGGCCCGCTGTTCGAGGGGCCGGGGGCATGATCCACGCCGCGCTGCGCGCTGCTTTGCTGTTCTGGTTGGGGGCCGGCAACGGGCATGGATGGAAAATTGGGAATAATGGGCGCCATTGTAGGCCCGCGTCCGGTTTCCGCGCGTCTGGCTCGTTATTCACTTCTCCCCCAGAGCACCATGCACACGCGCACCGTATTCCTGATCTCCGACGGCACCGGCATCACCGCCGAAACCTTCGGCAAAGCCCTGATGACGCAGTTCGACGTGAGCGCCCGCTTTGTGCGCATTCCCTTTGTCACGACCGTGGACAAGGCGCACCAGACCGTGCGCCAGATCAACCACACGGGCGAAGTGGAAGGCAAGAAGCCGATCGTCTTCACGACGCTGGTCGACATGGAAATCGTCGACGTGATCCGCGAGAACTGCAGGGGCATGCTGATGGACATGTTCGGCACCTTCGTCAACCCGCTGGAGGAAGAACTGGGCTTGAAGTCGCACCACCGCGTGGGACGTTTTTCCGACATCAGCCAGAGCAAGGAATACCTGGACCGCATGGAGGCGATCAACTTCAGCCTGGCCCATGACGACGGCCAGACGCACCACGACCTCGCGGGCGCCGACGTGATCCTGGTCGGCGTGAGCCGCAGCGGCAAGACCCCGACCAGCCTGTACCTGGCCATGCAGTTCGGCATGAAGGTCGGCAACTACCCGCTGATCCCCGAGGACTTCGAGCGCCGCCAGCTGCCCCCGGCGCTGCTGCCGGTGCGCAAGAAGCTGTTCGGCCTGTCCATCGACCCGCAGCGCCTGTCGGACATCCGCAACGAGCGCCGGCCCAACTCGCGCTACGCGAGCCTGGAGAACTGCCGCCACGAGGTGGCCGAGGCCGAGGCGATGATGCGGCGCACGGGGATCAAGTGGTTGTCGAGCACCAACAAGTCGATCGAGGAGATTGCGACGACGATCCTGCAGGATGTGAAACCGGAGCGCTTGGGTTACTGAATAATGCAAAAAGGACTGCCAGGGCAGTCCTTTTTGCTTCAGCCCGCAGCGTGGCTCAATGGCGGATCAGGTGATCGAACGCCGACAGCGCTGCAGTCGCCCCCGCGCCGGCCGCGATGATGATCTGCTTGTACGGCACATCGGTGCAGTCGCCCGCGGCAAACACGCCGGGCACATTGGTATGGCCCTTGGCGTCGATGATGATCTCACCGAAGCGCGTGAGCTCGACCGTGCCCTTGAGCCAGTCGGTGTTGGGCAGCAGGCCGATCTGCACGAAGATGCCGTCGAGCGCCACGTCCTGGACGCTGCCCGACACCCGGTCGCGGTAGGTCAGGCCCGTGACCTTCTTGCCGTCGCCGTTGACCTGCGTGGTCTCGGCGTTCACGATGATCGTCACGTTCGGCAGGCTGCGCAGCTTGCGCTGGAGCACCGCGTCGGCGCGCATCTCGGCGCCGAACTCGAGCAGCGTCACATGCTTGACCAGGCCGGCCAGATCGATCGCCGCCTCGACACCCGAGTTGCCGCCGCCGATCACCGCCACGGGCTTGCCCTTGAACAGCGGGCCGTCGCAATGCGGGCAGTAGGTCACGCCCTTGGTGCGGTACTGCTCCTCGCCGGGCACGTTCATGTTGCGCCAGCGCGCGCCGGTCGACACGATCACGGTCTTCGACTGCAGCGTCGCGCCCGATTCGAGCTCGACGGTGACCAGGCCGCCTGGCTCGGTGGCCGGGATCAGGGCCTTGGCGCGCTGCAGGTTCATCGAATCGACCTCGTAGTCGCGCACATGGCGCTCGAGCGCCGCGGCAAACTGCGGGCCTTCGGTCTTTTGCACCGAGATGAAGTTCTCGATGTCCACGGTGTCGAGCACCTGGCCGCCCATGCGGTCGGCGGCAATGCCGGTGCGGATGCCCTTGCGCGCCGCATAGACGGCCGCAGCGGCGCCGGCGGGGCCGCCGCCGACGATCAGCACGTCGAACGCCTCCTTGGCGCTGATCTTCGCGGCCTCGCGCGCCGCGGCGCCGCTGTCGACCTTGGCAACGATCTCGGCGAGCTCCATGCGGCCCTGGCCGAAGCGCGTGCCGTTGACGAACACCGTGGGCACGCCCATGATCTCGCGCGCCTCGATCTCGCTCTGGAACAGCGCGCCGTCGATCGCGGTGTGCGTGATGTTCGGGTTGAGCACGCTCATCAGGTTCAGCGCCTGCACGACGTCGGGGCAGTTGTGGCACGACAGCGAGTAGTAGGTCTCGAAGTTCAGCGGCGTGTCGATGGCCTTGATCTGTTCGATCAATTCGGCCGATTCCTTGGACGGGTGACCGCCGACCTGCAGCAGCGCCAGCACCAGCGAGGTGAATTCATGGCCCAGCGGCACACCCGCAAAGCGCACGCCGGAGTTCACGCCGGGGTTGGTGATCAGGAACGAGGGCTTGCGCGCATCGGCGTCGGCACTTTCGACCACGGTGATCTTGTCGCTGAGCGCAGCCAGGTCGGCCAGCAGGGATTTGACTTCGCCCGACGCCTTCGAGCCGTCGAGCGAAGCGACGATTTCCAGGGGTTTTTGCACCCGTTCGAGGTAGGCCTTGAGTTGGGTCTTGAGTGTGGCGTCGAGCATTATAGTCAAATCCTATTATTTATTAATTTCAATAGCTATCGTTTCGCAGTGTCAAAAAAAGCCCGGATCGCCCCGGGCTTTTCAGAGGCAGCTGCTTAGATCTTGCCAACCAGGTCCAGCGAAGGAGCCAGGGTCGCTGCGCCTTCTTGCCACTTGGCGGGGCAGACTTCACCGGGGTGGGCGGCAACGTACTGGGCGGCCTTGACCTTGCGCAGCAGCTCGGTGGCATCGCGGCCAATGCCTTCGGCGGTGATTTCCACGGCCTGGATCACGCCCTGGGGATCGATGATGAAGGTGCCGCGGTTGGCCAGGCCTTCGTCGGCGCGCAGGATCTCGAAGTTGTTCGAGATCACGCGGGTCGGGTCGCCGATCATCGTGTACTGGATCTTGCCGATGGTTTCGGACGTGTCGTGCCAGGCCTTGTGCACGAAGTGGGTGTCGGTGGACACGGAGAAGATCTCGACGCCCATCTTCTGGAACTCTGCATAGTGGTCAGCCACGTCGCCCAGTTCGGTGGGGCAGACGAAGGTGAAGTCGGCGGGGTAGAACACAAACACGGCCCACTTGCCCAGCACGTCCTTTTCGGTGACATCGATGAACTTGCCGCCCTTGAAAGCGCTGGCCTTGAAAGGTTTGATTTCGGTATTGATGACGGACATGATTTCTTCCTTTAAGTAATACGACTGAACACAGGTATGCAGTTTAGAGCTTCCAGAAGATATATCCAATCAATTGACTTTATTATATTGATTGAATTTGACTATTAAATGCCATGATTCATAGCAGCCGGACCGGTCGCCAACGCAAACACGAGTCATGATCAAACGCAGACAGACCGGATTTGCAGGGGCAAGCCGTCGCAACCCCTTTGCGAACCAGCGACAATCGAGCCATTCATAACATCGAAGGAGTCCCCATGAAAGGCGATCTGCAAGCCATTGCCCACCTGCAGGCACAGCTGAAGAATGAGCTCACGGCCATCAATCAGTATTTCCTGCACTACCGCATGTACAAGCATTGGGGCTTCGACAAGCTGGCCAAGAAGGAATACGCCGAGTCGATCGGCGAGATGAAGCACGCCGACTGGCTGATGGACCGCATCTTCATGCTCGACGGCCTGCCCAACCTGCAGGATCTGGGCAAGCTGCAGATCGGCGAGGACGTGCCCGAAGCCCTGGCCTGCGACCTGCGCCTGGAAGTCGCTGCGCAGCAGACCATCAAGGACGGCATCCACCACTGCGACGCGGTGCGCGACTATGTCTCGCGCGACCTGCTGCAAAAGATCCTCGACGATACCGAAGAGCACATCGACTTCCTCGAGACCCAGCTGGACCTGATCCAGAAAGTGGGCGTGCAGAACTACCTGCAGTCGCAGATGGGCGAACTCGAATAACGCGCCCAGGCGCATTTGAAACGGGCCGCAGGGCCCGTTTTTTTATTCCCTCCCGCCGATGCATGCCTTGGCATGCAGATATGCTCAGCGCCCATGCAGACCCCACCCGAACGCCCCGAAGCTCCCCCGAAGCAAGCCAACAACCCCTTGCACGGCCTGACGCTGGCCGCCATCGTCGAAGCCCTGCACGCCCACTACGGCTGGGAGGAGCTCGCGCGTCTGGTGCCGATCCGCTGCTTCCAGAGCCAGCCGAGCGTGAACTCCAGCTTGAAGTTCCTGCGGCAGACGCCTTGGGCCCGGGAGAAGGTGGAGGGGCTTTATCTGTTCATGCTGCGGGAACAGCGGCGGGGTGGAGGAAATCGCTGAGCAGAATTTTTCTAGGGCAGGCCGTCCATGGTTCGACCGGGCCGCCCAGGCAAACTCACCACGAACGGTGATTGAGCGGCGTTAGCCGCAGGGATGCTCGCCCAGTTCGAAGCGTCTAAAACTGGCGCGGCCCAGCGTGGGGGCAGCGAGCAAGGGCCGCCCCTGTCTCCCTTCACCGAAGGATGAGAGGGGGGAGCCGCGGCCCGCGTAGGGGGGCCCGCCCAGGGCGTAAGCGGCTCGGGGAGTGCCTCTCAGTTTGGAACGAGAAAATCCCTGCTGATATCCGCCCCCAGCGCATAAACGCGTTCCAGGAACTGCGTGAGATACGCATGCAGTCCGGTGGCCAGGATTTCATCGATGCGCGCATAGCGCAGGTCGACCAGCAACCGGCCCGCCTTGCGCTGGGTTTCCTCCGATTGCTCGTTGGCCACCAGCGTCAGGTTGGCGACCACCTCCTGCATGCTCGCGAGCAGCGAGCGCGGCATGTCGGAGCGCAGCATCAGCAGTTCGGCCACGCGTTCGGGCGTGATCACGTCGCGGTAGACCTTGCGGTAGACCTCGAAGGCCGAGACGCTGTGCAGCAGCGCGCTCCAGTGGTAGAAGTCGAACTGCGCCGTGCCCGCGCCGCGTGCGCTGCCGTGGTAGTCGCGTTCGATGGCGTGGAATTTCACATCCAGCAGGCGCGCGGTGTTGTCCGCGCGCTCGAGCGCCGTGCCCAGGCGCAGGAAATGGTAGGCATCGTCCTGGAGCATCGTGCTTTGCGTGACGCCGCGTGCCAGATGCGAACGGTCCTTGACCCACTCGAAGAAACGCGCCGGATCGCGCTCGAAGGCGCCGCCGCCGACCTGCTTGCCCATCTCGAGCCAGGTCTGGTTGTGCGTTTCCCAGACTTCCGTCGTGAGCGCGCCGCGCACCGCACGTGCGTTCTCGCGCGCCGCGCGCAGGCACGAAACGATCGAGGCCGGGTTGGTGTCGTCGCAGACCAGGAAGTCGAGCACCTTGTCGCGCGTGACTTCCTTGTGGATCTCGAGGTAGGCGGGCACGAGCTCGCTGATCGACAGCACGCCCTGCCAGGCTTTCTGCGTCTGGCCCGCGGCCTGCGGCACCATGGAGGTGTCATAGGTCACACTCAGCAGGCGCGCGGTGTTGGCCGCGCGCTCGATGTAGCGCGACATCCAGTAGAGGTGGTCGGCGGTGCGGCTCAGCATGCGGCGCTCCCTTGGGCTTGTTGGTTCGTGTCTTCTTCGAGCACCCAGGTGTCCTTGGTGCCTCCGCCCTGCGATGAATTCACCACCAGCGAGCCTTCCTTGAGCGCCACGCGGGTCAGGCCGCCGGCTACCATCTGCACCGTCTTGCCGCTGAGCACGAAGGGCCGCAGGTCGATATGGCGCGGCGCGATGCCGCTTTCCACATAGGTCGGGCAGCTCGACAGACTGAGCGTCGGCTGGGCAATGTAGCCCGAGGGGTTGGCAACCAGCACGCGGCGGAAGTCCTCGATCTCGGCGCGCGTCGCGGCCGGGCCGATCAGCATGCCGTAGCCGCCCGCGCCATGCACTTCCTTCACGACCAGCTCATCGAGGTGGTCGAGCACATAGTTCAGGTCATCCTGCTTGCGGCACATCCAGGTCGGCACGTTCGACAGCAGCGGCTGCTCGCCCAGGTAGAAACGGATCATGTCCGGCACATAGGGATAGACCGATTTGTCGTCGGCAATGCCGGTGCCGATCGCATTGCAGATCGCGACGTTGCCCGCGCGGTAGGCGCGCATCAGGCCCGCGCAGCCGAGCGTCGAGTCGGAGCGGAACACTTCGGGGTCGAGGAAGTCATCGTCGAGCCGGCGGTAGATCACGTCCACGCGCCGCAGGCCGTGCGTGGTGCGCATGAAGACCGTGTCGTTCTCGACCACGAGGTCCTGGCCTTCGACCAGTTCCACGCCCATCTGCTGGGCCAGGAACGCATGCTCGAAATAGGCGCTGTTGTGCATGCCCGGCGTGAGCACCACCACCGTCGGCGCGGGCGCACCCGAGGGCGCGACGGCGCGCAGCGTGTCCAGCAGCAGGTCGGGGTAATGCGCGACCGGCGCCACCGAGTGCTGCGCGAACAGCTCGGGAAACAGCCGCATCATCATGCGCCGGTTCTCCAGCATGTACGACACGCCCGAAGGCACGCGCAGGTTGTCCTCGAGCACGAAGTACTCGCCCGAGCCGTCGGCATTGGCGGCGCGCACGATGTCGATGCCCGCGATCTGCGCATAGATGTCGCCCGGCACCTTGAGACCGACCATTTCGGGGCGGTACTGGGCGTTGTCGAGAATCAGGTCGGAAGGCACGATGCCCGCACGCAGGATGTCCTGGTCATGGTAGACATCGTGGATGAAGCGGTTGAGCGCCGTGGCGCGCTGCACCAGGCCGCGCTGCAGGTGCGACCATTCGGCCGCGGGAATGATGCGCGGAATCAGGTCGAACGGGATGAGCCGCTCCTGGCCGTCGCCGCCCTCGTCCTTGGCGCCATAGACGGCAAAGGTGATGCCGACCCGTCGGAAGATCATCTCCGCCTCGGCGCGCCGCGCCTGCATGGTGTCCCCGGGCTGGCGTGAGAGCCAGTCGCGGTAGGTTTTGTAATGCGCTCGCACATCGCTGCCCTCGAAGGGCGTGGCTGCATACATTTCGTCGAATCTTTGCATCAGCGGGGTCTCCTGGAACCATTCAAGCCGAGCTTCAGGCCTGCTGCAGCCCGCTCGCTTGTCCTGGCGGCAGTGTACTCACTCGCGGACGATGCGCAGGTAGGTCGGAGCGCCTATTTGCGGGCTGCGGCCTGCCAGTAGCGCGGCTGGCGCGCACGCTCGCAGACCAGCTGCTGCGGGCGCGCCGACGACCACGCCGCGGCGCCGCAGGCCGGGCTGGCAATCAGCGCAACGCGCTGCGCGAGATAGCGCTGCACGACCGGCGCCGCGGGGTGGCCGTAGCGGTTGCGGTAGGCGGCCTGCACCACGGCATGGCGCGGCGACACGGCGGCAATCCATTCGGGGGTCGAGGAGGTCTTGCTGCCGTGGTGCGGCACCAGCAGCCAGTCGGCCTGCAAGCGTGCGCCGCGCGCCAGCAGCGCCGCTTCCTGTGCGCGCTCGATGTCGCCCGCGAGCAGCGCGGCCGCGCCGTTGCTCCCCTCTATGCGCAGGACGCAGCTGCGGGTGTTGGGCGCGTCCTTGGGCCTGGGCGTGGCGGCGCCTGGCTCCAGGGCCGGGGGCAGCGGATGCAGCACTTCAAACACCACCCCATCCCACGCCCAGCGCTGGCCCGCGGCGCAGCCCGTGACCGCGCGCTGCACCGCCAGCGGCCATTCGGGGCTGGGCGCGCCGCGCAGCACGGCCTGCGGCTGCGCGCGCAGCACCGAGGCCGCGCCGCCCGTGTGGTCGTTGTCGCCGTGGCTCAGCATCAGCATGTCGAGGCGCTCGGCCTGGGCGCGCAGCAGCGGCAGCAGCACGCGCTGGCCCGCATCGCTGTCCGGACCCCAGCGTGGGCCGGTGTCATAGAGCAGGCTGTGCGAGCGCGTGCGCACCAGCACCGCATTGCCCTGCCCGATGTCGGCCGCGAGCAGCGTGAAGCTGCCATGCGCAGGCCGCGCGGGCTGCCACCACAGCGCGGGCAGCAGCAGCGGCAAACCCAGCAGCCGTATTTGCCACGGCAGGCGCAGCACCAGCCAGAGGCCGCCGGCCACCGCCGCCAGCGCGGCCCACAGTGGCGCCACCGGCAGGAACAGCTGCGCCACGGGCAGCTGCGCCAGCCAGGCCAGCACGGCATTCAGCGGCAGCACGCTGGCCGTGGCCAGATGCCACAGCGGCGCCCAGCACATTCCCAGCAGCGCCAGCGGCGTGACAACCAGCGTCACCCAGGGAATGGCCAGCAGATTGGCCAGCACGCCGACCAGCGAGATCTGGCCGAACAGCAGCAGCCCCAGCGGCGTGAGCGCGAGCGTGACCACGGCCTGCGCGCGCAGCAGCGCCAGCGCCTGGGCACGCAGATAGAGCAGCGCGCGCTGGCGCAGCGCCGGCTGATCCGGCACCTCGGCGCGCTGGGCCGAGGCAAACAGCACGCCGACCGCGACGAAGCTCAGCCAGAAGCCTGCCTGCCACAGCGCCCAGGGGTCGGCCAGCACGACCGCGGCCAGCGCCAGCAGCCACACCTGGTGCCAGGGCCAGCGCACGCCCGCCAGCCGCAGCCCCGCGACCACGGCCAGCATCGTCACCGTGCGCTGCGCCGGCACGCCCCAGCCGCTGAGCGCCGAATATCCAAGCGCCAAGACCACGCCCCCTGCCAGCGCAGCGGTGGGCGCGGGCAGCCACAGGCAGCAGCGCGCCGACAGCCGCCAGGCCCGGCCCAGCAGCGCCGCCGCGAGCCAGGCAAACAGCGTGATGTGCAGCCCCGAAATGCTCATCAGATGCGCCACGCCAGTGGCGCGAAACAGCTCCCAGTCGCCGCGCTCGATGGCCTGCTGGTCGCCCACCACCAGTGCCGCGACCACGCCTCGGGCGCGCTGCCATGCCTGCTGCTCCACGTCCACCCACGACCAGGGCATGGCGCGCGTGCCCACGATCGCGTCGCGCAGCTGCTGGCGCAGCAACGCCACGGGATGGTTCCATGTCTGTTCGAGCCGCTGCGGCGCTGCCTGCGCCTTGCCGGAGCGCACATAGCCCGTGGCCTGCACGCCCTGCTCCCAAAGCCAGAGCTCCTGGTCGAAGCCGTTGGGGTTGCGCAGCCCATGCGGGGCCTTGAGCCGCACCGTCATTGCCCAGCGTTCGCCTGCGGCCAGCGGCAAGGGACCGGGCCCGGTGCCGGCGCGCGGCCCCTGCCAGCTCAATTCGATCAATGGCGGCAGCTGCACCTGAGCGCCGCGCCCGACCTCCTTCCCAGCGCGCTGGGCCTGCTCGACGGCGAAACGAAAGCGCAGTCCCCAGGGCGCGGGTTCGGGCATGGCGGCGACGATTCCGGTCACGCGCAGGTCCTGGCCTTCGAGCGGCGCGCTGAGCGCCTGCGACTGGAAAGCCAGCGCACGCGCGCCGCAGCCCGCGCCCATCGCACAGGCGGCGGCCAGCGCCCACAGCAGCCAGGGTCCCGCGCGGTGAATGCGGTGATTGGCGCGGCACGCCGCCCCCGCCAGCGCTACCCCGGCCAGAAGCAGCCAGCCATAGCCGTCGGAGCGCCACAGCGCCGGCTGCGTCACCTGCCACGCCGCGCCCGCCACCAGACCGATGAGCGCCGCCTGGAATGCATGCCAGCGCCGCAGGGGCCGGGCGCGGTGAAGCAGGGGGCGCAGCGTGACGCTCATCGCGCAGATGCTAGCCAGCGCCGTCCTGCTGCGCGCTTCGCCCCTGCCCCCATCAATGGCTCTTGCTGCCGGTGCCTGCCCCCATGCCTATGTCACACTCGCAGACGACCCTTTTCCCTGATTTTTTGTTGAAGGAAACCGTGATGAGCGTTTACGACAAGCTGAAAGAACTCCGGATCGAGCTGCCCGAGCTGTCCGTGCCCGCAGCCGCCTACCTGCCCTATGTGCAGACCGGCTCCCTGGTCTTCCTGAGCGGGCATCTCGCCAAGAAGGACGGCAAGGTCTGGGTCGGCCAGTTGGGCCGCGATCTGGACACCGAAGAAGGCAAGGCCGCAGCGCGCGCCGCGGCCATCGACCTGCTGGGCACGCTGCAGCATGCGGCCGGCGGCGACCTCAACCGCGTGCAGCGCATCGTCAAGGTGATGAGCCTGGTCAACTCGACCGGCGATTTCACCGAGCAGCACCTGGTGACCAACGGCTGCAGCGAGCTGTTCGGCGAGGTGTTTGGCGCCAAGGGCCAGCATGCGCGCAGCGCGTTTGGCGTGGCGCAGATTCCGCTGGGGGCGTGCGTGGAAATCGAGCTGATCGCTGAGATCGGCTGAGCGCAACAAGACACCGCACTGCTTCACAGGCTCGCGCCCAGCTCAAGAGCTGTCAGCGTGCATCCACGTTGGAATATCACGTTGACTGTGAAGCACCCGCCAAACATCGATCTGATCGGCTCGCTCGACATAGAACACGAGGTGCGGGTAGCGGCTCAGTGGCCAGGCGCGCAGACCGGGCAAATGCAGTTCATGCCCCCAACGCGGGGAGCCTGTGCCGGGATGGCGGCTGATGTGGGCATAGGCTTGCTCCAGCGCCGCAATGAAGCCAAGGGCTGCGCGCTGAGCATCCTCGCCCAGGTAGTAGGCAATGGCGTCATCCACGTCTCGGTTGGCCTGCTCGCGCGGGACAACGGATTTGGCGTTCATTTTTCTGTGCCTGCCTTGGCGTAGGTGCGCACGCGTTCACGCAAGCCGGCGAAGTAAGCGCCGTCGGCAGGTGCTGCGGGCGCCGACGCCGCGCCTGCCAGGAGCAAGGCACGCAGCTGCAGCCGATCCTGGTCTTTGCGGATCAGCTCGCGGACATACTCACTGCTGGTGCCATAGCCACGCTGGCTGACCTGTTCATCGACAAAAGACTTGAGGCTTTCCGGCAAGGAAATGTTCATGGTGCTCATGTCGGCCAGCGTAGAGACTTTGGCAAAATTTGGCAAGATTTGCGCTACACGCGGTGTAACTCCCCATGGAAGAAACCCCGCTCCAGGCGGGGTTTCAACTGGCATACAGAGCCGTTACCGGACCTGCATTCACTCCACCCGCGTAATACGTGCCGGCTTGAACCCCAGGTCCGCCGCCTTGCCCTTGGCGCCGCGCTTGCCGCGCGCGTTGTTGAGGCTGCGGATCTCGAGCGTTTCCTCGCGTGCCTTGCCGCCGCGGCCAATGCCTTCGAGGCGGATGCTGCGCGTGTAGGCCGCCGCGCCCGCCAGCGTGTCGCCGTCTTCGAGCGCGAGCAGCAGCAGGCCGCGCGCCGCGCTGGCCATGGTCTTGAGCTCGGCGATCTCGAAGGTCAGGATACGACCGCCGACCGAGCCCACGGCCACATGCGTGGCAGCGGGCACCGCGATGGAGCCCGAGCCGCCGCTGGCCAGCGCCGGCGCGCACAGCGTCTCGCCTTCGGCCAGGTTGACAAAGGCCTTGCCGCTCTTGTTGCGCGAGACCAGGCTTTCGACGTTGGCCAGGAAGCCATAACCGCCCGAGCTGGCGAGCAGCAGGCAGGCCTGGGCCGGGCCCGCGAAGTAATACTGCAGCCGCGTGCCGCTTTCGAGCTCGACCAGCGTGGTCACGGGCTGGCCGTCGCCGCGCCCGCCGGGCAGCTGCGCGACCGGCACGGAATAGACGCGGCCGTTGCTGCCAAAGGCCAGCAGCTGGTCCACGGTGCGGCACTCGAAGGTGCCGTAGAGCGCGTCGCCGGCCTTGAAGGTGAAGCTCGCGGCCTCGTGACCATGGCCCTGGCGTGCACGCACCCAGCCTTTTTCCGAGACCACGACGGTGACCGGTTCGTCGGCGACCTTGACTTCGGCGCTGGCCTTCTTCTCCTCCTGGATCAGCGTGCGGCGCGCGTCGGCGAACTGCTTGGCGTCGGCCTCGATCTCCTTGATCATCAGCCGGCGCAGCGTCGCCGGGTTGCCCAGGATGTCCTCGAGCTTGGCCTGGCTTTCGCGCAAGGCGGCGAGCTCCTGCTCGATCTTGATGGCTTCGAGGCGCGCGAGCTGGCGCAGCCGGATCTCGAGAATGTCCTCGGCCTGGCGCTCGGACAGCGCGAAGCGCTCGATCAGCGCCGCCTTGGGTTCGTCGCTCTCGCGGATCAGCGCGATGACCTCGTCGATGTTGAGCAGCACGATCTGCCGGCCCTCGAGGATATGCGCACGGTCGAGCACCTTGGCCAGGCGGTGCTGCGAGCGCCGCGTGATCGTGGTCTGGCGGAACTCGACCCATTCGCGCAGCATCTGCAGCAGCGACTTCTGCACCGGCCTGCTGTCGAGGCCGATCATCGTCAGGTTGATCGAGCTCGAGCTCTCGAGGCTGGTGTGGGCCAGCAGCAGGTGGGCCAGATCAGCCTGGCGCACCTTGGCGCTCTTGGGCTCGATGACGATGCGCACCGCCGCGTCCTTGCTGGACTCGTCACGCACGCCGTCGAGCACCGCCAGCAGGTTCAGTTTGAGCTGCTGCTGGTCCTGGCTCAGCGTCTTCTTGCCGGCCTTGATCTTGGGGTTGGACAGCTCCTCGATCTCCTCGAGCACCTTCTGCGTCGACACGCCCGGCGGCAGCTCGGTGACCACCATCTGCCACTGGCCGCGCGCGAGCTCCTCGATCTTCCAGCGCGCACGCACCTTGAGGCTGCCGCGGCCGGTGCGGTAGGCGTCGGCGATGTCGGCCGCGCTGCTGATGATCTGCCCGCCGCCCGGATAGTCGGGGCCGCTGATGTACTGCGCGAGATCGGCCTGGGTCAGCTGCGGTTTCTTGATCAGCGCGACGCAGGCATCGGCGACTTCGCGCAGGTTGTGGCTCGGGATCTCGGTGGCCAGGCCCACGGCAATGCCGCTGGCGCCGTTGAGCAGGCTGAAGGGCAGCCGCGCGGGCAGCTGGCGCGGCTCCTGGGTCGAGCCGTCGTAGTTGGGCACGAAGTCCACCGTGCCCTCGTCGATCTCGTCGAGCAGCAAGCCGGTGATCTTCGACAGGCGCGCTTCGGTATAGCGCATGGCCGCGGCGCCGTCGCCGTCGCGGCTGCCGAAGTTGCCCTGGCCGTCGACCAGCGGATAGCGCTGCGCGAAGTCCTGCGCCATGCGCACCAGCGCGTCATAGGCCGACTGGTCGCCATGCGGGTGGAAACGGCCCAGCACATCGCCGACCACGCGCGCGCTCTTGACCGGGCGCGGCGCGGTATTGCCTGAATAGCTCAAGCCCATGCGGTCCATCGCATACAGGATGCGCCGCTGCACCGGCTTGAGGCCGTCGCAGACATCGGGCAGGGCCCGGCCCTTGACGACCGACAGCGCGTACTCGAGGTAGGCGCGCTGCGCGTAGGTTCCGAGGTCCAGCGCATCGCCATTGGCTTGCGCTGCCAGGTCCAAAGTATCTTGATCGCTCATGGTTCTCGTTTCTCGTCGAAAGTCCCGCTGGCACTGCCGGGCAGCGTCATGCGGATGCGTGAGGACCGTGCGCCGCTTTCGGCGCGGGGCGCGGCACCGACCGGCGCCAGCGGCTGGAGCTGGCGGTACAGCGCCAGCACGGTCTTCACATAGTTTTGGGTTTCCCGGAACGGCGGGATTTTCTGCCCCGCGCGGCGCACCGCGCCCTCGCCCGCGTTGTAGGCCGCAAGCGCCAGCTCGAGCTGGCCGCCATAGAGGTCCAGCAGGTGGCGCAGGTAGCGCGCGCCCGCGGGCACGTTGACGGCCGGGTCGTGCAGCTGCTGCGCCAGGCTGCGCGCGCCGGTGGGCGCGACGCCGAAGCGCTCGGCGGTGGCCGGCATCAGCTGCATCAGCCCGAGCGCGCCCTTGGGCGAGACCGCCTGCGTGTCGAAGCCCGACTCGGTCGCGATGACGGCCTTGAGCAGCGCGTAGTCGACCCCGCTGCGCGCGGCCGCGCGGCGCAGGTGCGGCTGGGCGCTTTTGTAGGTCGGCAGGACATCGAAATACGACTGCACGCGCCCGCGCGCGGCCTGCGTTTGCGCGGGCACGCCGGTATCGCGCTCGGAATCGAAGCTCGAGCCGCGAAAGAACAGCGTGTAGCGTTCATCGAGCTGCTCGGCCGCGAAGTGCGTCACGCCGCGCGCATCGACAAATGCCCAGAGATCGGCATGCGCCGCGCCCGCCAGCCCCAGGCACAGCAGGCCCGCCGCCAGCAGGCGGTGGCCGATGCGGCGCGTGGGGGAGCAGGCGTGGCTGGGCATGGTGCAGCCGCTCAGATATCGACTTCCACCGCGTCGCCATGCAGCTCCATGAGCTCGCGCCGGGCCGCGGCCTCGCCCTTGCCCATCAGCTTGGTGATCACGCCTTCGGATTGCGCGAAATCGAGGTTCAGCAGTTGCACCGGCAGCAGGCGGCGCGTGTCGGGGTTCAGCGTGGTGTCCCAGAGCTGCTCGGCGTTCATCTCGCCCAGGCCCTTGAAGCGGCTGACCTGGCACTTCTCGCGCGGCACGCCGTCCTTGGAGCACTTGTCGAGAATCGCGGCCAGCTCGCTGTCATCGAGCGCATAGACCTTGACCGCGGGCTTCTTGCCGCGCGCCGGCACGTCGACGCGGAACAGCGGCGGCAGCGCCACGTGGATGTGGCCGGCCTCGACGAGCTTGGGAAAGTGGCGGAAGAACAGCGTCAGCAGCAGCACCTGGATGTGCGAGCCGTCGACGTCCGCGTCCGACAGGATGCAGACCTTGCCGTAGCGCAGGCCGGACAGGTCGGGAGAATCGTTGGGCCCATGCGGGTCCACGCCGATCGCCACCGAGATGTCGTGGATTTCATTGTTGGCGAACAGCCGGTCGCGGTCGACCTCCCAGGTGTTGAGCACCTTGCCGCGCAGCGGCAGCACGGCCTGGGTTTCCTTGTCGCGGCCCATCTTCGCGCTGCCGCCGGCCGAGTCGCCCTCGACCAGGAACACTTCGTTGTGCGCAAGGTCGCGGCTTTCGCAGTCGGTGAGCTTGCCCGGCAGCACGGCCACGCCCGAGCCCTTGCGCTTTTCGACCTTCTGGCCGGCCTTCTGGCGGCTTTGCGCGGCCTTGATCGCGAGCTCGGCCAGCTTCTTGCCCCACTCGACATGCTGGTTGAGCCACAGCTCGAGCGTGGGGCGCACGAAGCCCGAGACCAGGCGCACCGCGTCGCGCGAGTTCAGCCGCTCCTTGATCTGGCCCTGGAACTGTGGATCGAGCACCTTGGCGTTGAGCACGTAGCTGGCGCGCGCGAACACGTCGTCGGGCATGAGCTTGACGCCCTTGGGCAGCAGCGAGTGCAGGTCGATGAAGTTCTTCACCGCCTGGAACAGGCCGTCGCGCAGGCCGCTTTCATGGGTGCCACCGGCCGTCGTGGGAATCAGGTTGACATAGCTCTCGCGCACCGCCGCGCCGTCTTCGGTGAACGCCACGCACCAGGCCGCGCCCTCGCCTTCGGCAAAGCTGTCGTGGTGGCGGTCGGCAAAGCCCTCGCCCTCGAACAGCGGGATCGCCGGCTCGCCATGCAGGTTCTGCTGCAGGTAGTCGCGCAGGCCGCCCTTGTATTGCCAGACCTGGGGGGCCTCGCGCGTCTTCTCGTTGACCAGCGTCACCGTGACGCCGGGCATCAGCACCGCCTTGCTGCGCAGCAGATGCACGAGCTCGCCCATCGGCAGCTGCGCGGTTTCGAAGTACTTGGCATCGGGCCAGACGCGCACCGTGGTGCCGCGCTTGCGCTCGCCGCTCGCGAGCGGCTGGATCTGCAGCGGCTCGATCACGTCGCCCGCGGAAAACACCAGGCGCGCACTGTTGCCGTCGCGAAAGCTCGTGACTTCCATGCGCGTGGACAGCGCGTTGGTGACCGACACGCCGACGCCATGCAGGCCGCCGGAGAAGCTGTAGGCGCCGCCCTGGCCCTTGTCGAACTTGCCGCCCGCGTGCAGGCGCGTGAACACCAGCTCGATCACCGGTGCGTTCTCTTCGGGATGCAGGCCGTAGGGGATGCCGCGGCCGTCGTCCTCGACGCTGACCGAGTGGTCGGCGTGCAGGGTGAACTTGATTTTCTTGCCGAACCCGGCCAGGGCCTCGTCGGCCGCGTTGTCCAATACTTCCTGCAGGATGTGCAGGGGGTTGTCGGTACGCGTGTACATGCCCGGGCGCTGCTTGACGGGCTCGAGGCCCTTGAGCACGCGGATCGAGCCCTCGGAGTAAGCGCTGGTGGAGGAGGATGAAGGTTTAGCTGCCATGGGCTGGGATTGTAGTGCGGCGCAAAGCAAAAAGCTGTATGGACACACAGCATGCCCCTGCAGGGCCAACGGCGGGGCGCTGCGTCGCGCAGATGCCAGCGCGCGCGGGGCAATCTGGCTACATTTGGATCATCATGCAAAAAACATCCGCAAAACCACTTTCCATGATGCAGGTGCTGCTGTGCGGGGGCGCAGTCGTCACCTTGTCCATGGGCATCCGCCATGGCTTCGGCCTGTGGCTGCAGCCGATCACGCAGGAGATGGGCTGGACGCGCGAGTCCTTCGCGATGGCGATCGCGATCCAGAACATTGCCTGGGGCATCATGGGCATCTTCGTCGGCATCGTCGCCGACCGCTTCGGCGCCTTCCGCGTGCTGCTCGCGGGCGCCGCGGCCTATGCGCTGGGGCTCACCGGCATGGCGCTGTCGACCACGCCGACCTGGTTCGCGCTCACCGCGGGCCTGCTGATCGGCGCGGCGCAGGCAGGAACGACCTATGCCGTGGTGTTTGGCGTGCTGGGCCGGCAGATCCCGGCGGCCCGACGCTCCTGGGCGATGGGCGTGATCGCGGCCACGGGCTCGTTCGGGCAGTTCTTCATGGTGCCCGTCGAAGGCGCGCTGATCGCACAGATCGGCTGGTCGAATGCGCTGATCGTGCTGGCAATGCTGGTGCTGATCATCGTGCCGCTGGCCTTCGGCCTGCGCGAGCCGGGATTTTCCGCCAGCAGCCCGCGCCCGCAGCGCGAGCAGACCGTGCGCCAGGCGATGGCCGAGGCGTTCCGCACCCCGAGCTTCCTGCTGCTGACGGCGGGCTACTTCGTCTGCGGCTTCCAGGTCATGTTCATCGGCGTGCACATGCCCAGCTACCTCAAGGACTACGGCCTGGCGCCGCAGGTGGCGAGCTATTCGCTGGCGCTGGTGGGCCTGTTCAACATCTTCGGCACCTATCTCGCGGGCAACCTGGGGCAGCATTTCCCCAAGCGCTATCTGCTGGCCGGCATCTATATCTCGCGCTCGGTGGTGACGGTGGCCTTCCTGCTCGTGCCGCTGTCGCCCGCGTCGGTCTATGCGTTTTCCGCGGCGATGGGCTTCCTGTGGCTGTCGACGGTGCCGCTCACCAATGCCACCGTGGCGCAGATCTTCGGCATCCAGCATCTGTCGATGCTCGGCGGCTTCGTGTTCTTCAGCCACCAGGTCGGCAGCTTCCTGGGCGTGTGGCTCGGCGGCTATCTCTACGACCGCAGCGGCAGCTATGACATCGTCTGGTATCTGTCGATCGCGCTGGGTATCTTCGCGGCGCTGATCAATCTGCCGATCCGCGAAGTGGCGCTGCCGCGGCGCCCGGTGGCGGTTTGAATCATGACAACCCATTCACTTTTCCTGCGTTTGCTGGGCATTGCAGTGATTGCTGCAGTGCTGGCGGCGGTATTCGGGCTCTATACCGATCCCGAATTCATGCGACTGATGGCCGATCAGGTCTGGGCGTGCTTCTGATGGAACCCATGATGACTCCCTCCCCCTGGATCCAACGCTTTACCCCCCTCGTCCCCGCAGGCGGCACGGTGCTCGACGTCGCCTGCGGACAGGGCCGGCATCTGCATTGGTTCGAACAGCACGGCTACTCCGGCGTGGGCATCGACCGCTCGGCTGAAGCATTGACCGCGCTGCCGGCGTCAAGCGAGAAGCTGTGCCTGGACATCGAGGCAGGCGCCTGGCCGCTGCCCGGCACGCAGTTTGCGGGCGTCGTGGTCACGAACTATCTGTGGCGCGCGCTGCTGCCGACCCTCGTCGCCAGCGTCGCGCCCGGCGGCGTGCTGCTGTATGAAACCTTTGCCGATGGCAATGCGCGCTTCGGCAAGCCCTCGCGCCCGGACTTCCTGCTGCAGCCGGGCGAGCTGCTGCGCGCCTGTGCGGGCGCTCTTGAGGTCGTGGCCTATGAACATGGATTTCTCGATAACCCAGCGCGCTGCGTGCAGCGCATCGCGGCGCGGCGCGCGCTGCCGGGCAGCGACACGCTTGCCGCCCTCTGAAGGGGCGCTGGTTCCCTGCGGAAACCGCCCCGGCGCCGGGGATGCCATGGTCAGCGCACTAATGATGGCGCGCACTCGTTAGAATGTCTCTTTCCCGTTTCCAATTGCGGACATGACCTCTTCCACCGTCGCTCTCACCGGCAGCATTGTTGCCCTCGTCACCCCCATGCACGAAGACGGTAGCGTCGACTACCCGAGCCTGCGCAAACTGATCGACTGGCACATTGCCGAAGGCACCGACTGCATTGGCGTGGTGGGCACCACCGGTGAATCCCCCACCGTCAATGTGGAAGAGCACTGCGAGATCATTCGCGTCGCCGTCGAGCAGGCCGCCAAGCGCGTGCCGATCATGGCCGGCTGCGGCGCGAACTCGACGCGCGAAGCCATCGAGCTCGCGCGCTTTGCCCGGGCCGTCGGCGCCGACAGCCAGCTGCAGGTCGTGCCCTACTACAACAAGCCCACGCAAGAGGGCCAGTACCAGCATTTCAAGGCCATTGCCGAAGCCGTGGGCGACCTGCCGACGGTGCTCTACAACGTGCCCGGCCGCACGATGGCCGACATGCTGCACGACACCGTGCTGCGCCTGGCGCAGATCCCCGGCATCATCGGCATCAAGGAAGCCACCGGCAACATCGAGCGCGCCCAGTGGCTGATCCGCGATGTGCCGGCGGGCTTCGGCGTCTATTCGGGCGACGATCCGACCGCGGTGGCACTGATGCTCTGCGGCGGCCATGGCAACGTCAGCGTCACCGCCAACGTCGCGCCGCGCCTGATGAGCGAGCTGTGCAAGGCGGCGCTGGCCGGCGACGTGCAGCGCGCGATGCAGATCCAGCGCCAGCTGATGCCGGTGCACAAGAACCTGTTTGTCGAAGCCAACCCGATTCCCGTGAAGTGGGCCGCCGCCCGCATGGGCCTGTGCGGCCCCACCATGCGCCTGCCGATGACACCGCTGAGCGCGCAGAACATTGCCGTGGTCGAAGACGCGCTGCGCAGCGCAGCGCTGATCTGAGCCTGCGTCCCCCTATCAGAGCACCGAGGATTATTCGCGTGAAATCAACTACTGCACGTCTGGGCCTGCTGGGCCTTGCCATGGCGCTTTCCGCCTGCTCCACCTTTACCGCGGACAAGATCGACTACAAGAGCGCGACCAAGGCGCCGACGCTCGAAGTCCCCCCCGATCTGAGCCAGCTCACGCGCGACTCGCGCTACAACGTGCCCGGCGGCGTGGTCTCGGCCAATGCGCTGCAGGCCGGCCAGTCGGCCCAGACGCCCACGGCCGCGCAGACCGTCGTCAGCAATGTCGGCGACGTGCGCATCGAGCGCGTGGGCAACGAGCGCTGGCTCGTCATCCAGCGCCCCGCCGACAAGCTCTGGGACCCGGTGCGCGAGTTCTGGCTCGAGAACGGTTTCGTGCTGGTGCAAGACGACGCCAAGCTCGGCATCATGGAAACCGACTGGGCCGAGAACCGCGCCAAGCTGCCGCAGGACATGATCCGCGCGGCGCTGGGCAAGGTGTTCGACTCGCTCTACTCCACCGGCGAGCGCGACAAGTTCCGCACGCGCCTGGAGCGCAAGCCCGACGGCGGCACCGAGATCTACGTCACCCACCGCGGCATGGTCGAGGTCTATGCGGCCCAGGACCGCGACTCGACGGCCTGGCAGCCGCGTCCCGCCGACACGGAACTCGAAACCGAATTCCTGCGCCGCATGATGGTCAAGCTGGGCCTGACCCAGGAGCAGTCGCAGGCCGCAGCCGCATCGGTGCGGGCCGCTCCGGTCGCGCCCAGCGCGCGCATGGACACCGTCAACAACGTGCCCGTCGTGCTGCTGGACGAAGGCTTCGACCGCGCCTGGCGCCGTGTCGGCCTGGCGCTCGACCGCACCGGCTTCACGGTCGAGGACCGCGACCGCAGCCGCGGCATCTACTACGTGCGCTATGTCTCTCCCGAAGAGCAAAAGGCCAAGGGCTTCTTCGGCCGCATCTTCAGCCAGGGCAGCGAAGCGCCGGCGCCGGTCAAGTACCAGGTGCAGGTGCGCGCCGAAGGCGAGCGCTCGACGGTCACGGTGCTGACTTCGGCCGGCGCTCCCGAAGCCTCGGCCAACGCCCAGCGCATCGTGCGCGTGCTGACCGACGACCTGAAGTAAGCAGCCAACGGCCCGCCCGGGCCAGCCACGACAAGCCACCGCCCGCGGTGGCTTTTTCATTTCCACTACAAACGCAGACGAAAAAAAACCCCGGTCTTTCGAGCGGGGTCTTCCATGCATGACCAGGACCGGCGAACCGGACCTGGCAGCGCATTGCTTAGCGTGCGGGGGCAGTCGTGGCAGCGCCGGCAGCAGCGTCAGCAGCAGCCTTGGCAGCATCTTCCGAAGCCTTGGCAGCGTCGGCCGAAGCGTCAGCAGCGTTGGCAGCAGCGCCAGCGGTGGTAGCGTCGGTCGAAGGAGTGGTGGTGGTGTCGGCAGCAGGAGCGGCGGGAGCGACGATCACGGGAGCAGCAGCAGGCGCTTCCACGGCGGGCACAACCACGGTTTCTTCCTTCTTGCCGCAAGCGACGAGGGCAGCAGCAGCGATCACGGTAGCCAGGATGAGAGAATTCTTCATGTCAGTTTTCCTATTTGAGGAGCAGTGAGTATTCGATATGCCATCAACGGCCAGCCTCTTGCAGCCACGGAGCGTTCCGGCAGAGTCGCAAGAAAATTACTGCGACACAGCGGGAATTATAGGGAAGGTTTGGTCATTCCTGACGAATGCTGACAACACTTCTTCACCCCAGCACACTGTTTTTTTCGGGTTAACCCGCTGGTCGCGGCATTGGCCTACAAGCTCGCCAGGGCGGGGCCGCCTTTCACGCAGTCAAGCGAACTCGACCCCTGCCGGTTCACTGCGCGCTGCGGATCCAGCCGGCTTCGTGCCAGGACGACAGCAGTTCCAGCGCATCGTCGCTGGCGCGCGCCAGGTCACGTGCCGACAGAGCGCGCTCGTCCGCGAGCAGGCGCATCAGTTTCGCATCGCGCCCGCCGGCCAGGTAGCTCTCGCCATTGATGAAGACATGGCGCGCGTCATACATCATGCGCGTGCGCCGGTCGAGCACCACGGCCTCGAGCATGACGCCCTCTTCGCCGGCCTCGAACCAGACATTGGGCTTGGGGTCGGTCAGGTATTCGCCCAGGGCGCGCTCGAGCGCCAGCGGCTCGGCCAGCGCGCGCTCGAGCGCGGCACGCGCGAACTCGGCCATGCTCGCGGGAATCTCGCCGGGATGGGCCACGGCTTCCTGCTTGGGGTCCTTGTAGAGCACCGGCGCTTCGGGCTCATCGGGTTCGTCCGACATGCGCAGCAGCAGCTCGCGCGCGAGCTCCTCGCGCGCAGGGGCACGAAAGCCGATCGAATACGTCATGCACTCGCCCTCGGCCACGCCGTCGTGGGCATAGCGCGGCGGCAGGTACAGCATGTCGCCGGGCTCGAGCACGAATTCCTGCTCGGGCTCGAAGTCGGCCAGGATCTTCAGCGGCACGCCTTCCTGCAGCGCGAGGTTCTTCTGGCGGCCGATGCGCCAGCGTCGCTTGCCGTGCGCCTGCAGCAGGAACACGTCATAGCTGTCGAAATGCGGACCCACGCCGCCGCCGTCGGTCGCGTAGCTGATCATCAGGTCGTCGAGCCGGGCCTCGGGCACGAAGCGGAACTGCTGCAGCAGCGCATGCACGCCCGCATCGTGCAGGTCCACGCCCTGCACCAGCAGCGACCAGGCCTTCTGGCTCAGCGCCGGCAGCGCCTTGGCGCCAAAGGGGCCGTGGTCCATGGTCCAGCCCTTTTTCTGCTGGCGGATCAGCCGCGACTCGACGCCATCCTGGCCGGCGAGCGTGAACAGCGCATCGCGCCCCACGGGCGCCACCATGCCCGGAACAGCCTGGCGCACCAGCAGCGGCTTCTTGTGCCAGTGGCGGCGCATGAACTGGGAAGCGGTCATTCCGCCCAGCAGGGCAAGGGGTTGGTCAATATCCATGGTGAGTCAGCAGTCGCAATCTAAGAAACAGGCTGCATTGTCCTCTGTATGCCGGCGTACCCGCGCACTTGTCCCTGACGCCGACCGGCGTGCAGCAAAAGCCGGGCGGGCATGTCCGCCGGCGCAGGGGCCGCAGCCGCAAACCGCCGGCGCTAAGATCGGCGCTGACCCCACATCTGGAACCATGCACATGACGATCACTTTCAGCGGCCTCTATATCGTTGCGCAGACCCCCTTTGCCCAGGATGGCGCGCTGGATCTGCCCAGCATCGACACCTTGACCGATTTCTACCTCGGGCATGGCGCCGCGGGCCTCACGGTGCTTGGCGTCGCGGGCGAGGCCGCCAAGCTGTCGATGCAGGAGTCGCTGCAGGTGGTCGAGCGCTTCGTGGCACGCGCCCGCGGCGTGCCGGTGATCGTCGGCGTGAGCAACCCGAGCGTTGCCCAGCTCGCCACATTGACCGAACAGGTCATGGCGGCCGGCGCGGCGGGCGTGATGATCGCGCCTCCGACGGGACTCAGGACCGAGGAGGAGGTGCTGGGTTACTACGCCGCGGTGTTCGAGCGCATCGGCGCGGTGCCGACGGTGCTGCAGGATTTTCCCTTTTCCACCGGGGTGTGGATGTCCGTGCCGACGATCGCGCAGCTCGTGCAGCGCCACCCGCAGATCGAGGCCATCAAGGAGGAAGACATTCCCAGCGCCGCGAAGATCACCCGGCTGCGCGCGGCGCTGGTGCGGCCGGTCGCGATCCTCACGGGCAACAACGGGGTCTACCTGCCGCAGGAACTGCAGCGCGGCATCGAAGGTCCGATGGCGGGCTTTTCCCATCCCGAGATGCTGTCCGGCGTGCACCGGCTGTTCTGCGAAGGCAAGGTGCAGGAAGCGCATGATCTCTTCGACCTCTACCTGCCGCTGCTGAACTTCGAGAACCAGTCGCAGTGGGGCGTGGCGGTGCGCAAGGAGATTCTCCGGCGCCGCGGCGCGATTGCCTGCGCCGCGATGCGCACGCCCGGCCCGCGCCTGACGGCCCAGGACCTGCAGGACATCGACCGGCTGCTCGCGCGCCTGCAACAGGCGCTGGTCCGCACCCATTGAAGCGGCAAATGCCCGGCGCCGCGCGCCGAGCTTGACGCTCATGGGAAAATGCCAGCCACAGGCTTTCGCCAGCCGCCTGCATCCGGGCGGCTTTTTCTTTTCCCCTGCTTGGCAGGGCTGACTGCACGAGGCTGCAAACCCATGGAAATCAAAGAACAATGCGTGGTCGCTCTGACCTGGACCCTCAAGGACACCCTGGGCGAGGAGCTCGATGTGCTCGAAGAGCCGGTGGATTTCCTGGTCGGCGGCGATGACCTGCTCAAGGCCATCGAGCGCGCGCTCCAGGGCCACAGCCCCGGCGCGACCATCGATCTGCATCTCGAACCCGAAGACGGATTTGGCGACTACAACGAGAAGCTGATCTTTCTCGAGCCGCGCGCGCTGTTCCCCGCCGAGATCGAGGAAGGCATGAGCTTCGAGGGTCCGGCGCTGCCCGAAGGCACGAACTCCGAGGCGCCCAAGGACGCGCTCTACACCGTGACGGATATCTATCCCGAGCATGTGGTGCTGGACGGCAACCACCCGCTGGCGGGCATTGCGCTGCGCCTGCACCTCAAAGTGGAAGGCGTGCGCGAAGCGACGGAAGAAGAAATCGGCCGCGGCAGCGCGGGTACCGGTTTCTTCCGCATCCAACCTCAAGTGCCAGGCAACGACACGATACATTGAAGGCACCCCCTGAGGCGCTACGCGCCTTCCCCCTCTCAACCTTCGGTGGAGGGGGACAGCACCCTCGGTGCGGGGCGGCCCTTCCTCGGTGCTCCCATGATAAATACCGCCATGGGCACATAGATCTTCATTTCTGAAGAAACTACGATGCCGCCCGGGCTCAACGCACCAGCTGATCGCCTTCGATGCGCACGCGGTCGCCGATGTTGAGCTGCGGCGGGTTCGGGTAGTCAAACGAGCGCAGGCTGCCGTCGCGCGCCTCGACCGTCACGCGGTAGATGTCGCGCACGCTGCCGCCACCCGCGCTGTTCTGCACCGCGCTGCCGGCCAGCGCACCGCCGACCACACCGGCCGCCGTTGCGAGCGTGCGGCCCGAGCCGCCGCCGACGTTGTGGCCGACCAGGCCGCCCAGCACGCCGCCAATGATCGCGCCACCGGCGCCCACGCCGCTCGAATCCTGCACGCGCACGGTTTCGATGTTGACCACGCGGCCCTGCTGGACCTGGACCGGGTAGCTTTGTGGGTAGCCCTGGTTAGGGTAGCCCTGGGTGGGATAGGCACCGGCGGGATAGGTGGGCTGGGAAGCCACGGGATAGCTTGGCTGGCTATAGCCGGCGCCCTGGGGGTAACCTGCACAGGCGGTCAGCGCGGCGACGACTGCGCCTGCGCCCAAGACCCGGCTCCAACGTTGAATTTTTTGCATGGATATCTCCTGTAGCGACACGCCGATGGAGCTTGGGGTCGACGGACGCCCGTCCTCGGCATGGACCGGCCCATTTTGAGCGTCCAGTCAAGCTCCAACGGTAGGCCATCATCCAATGTCGACAGGTTTGACACTTGCTCACAGATGGTTCTTCAGATACGTTCACTGCGCCTTCAGCGAGCGCAGCGCCTGGGCCAGCGTATCCGCATGGGGAAACATCCAATCGCTGGCCACGCCCAGCGCCACGGCCACCAGCAGTGCGCCCAGCACCGGCTTCCAGCTCAGGCGCAGCGCCACGCTCAGCCAGCCTTCGCGCTCCACGACATGGAGGGTGCGCGCCATCAGCAGCGCAAATGCCACCTCGACGGCCACGGCGAGAAACAGTTCGGTGCCAAAGACCAGCCACAGCAGTGAACCCGCGCCGGTGAAGACCACCAACAGCAAGCCAAAGGCCAGCAACAACGGCAGCAGCACCAGCCCTTCGCCATCGACGGCATCGAGTGCCGGGGACAGGTCGACGCTGCCCGCGCCCTCGGCCAAGGGGTCGACGCCGCTGCCCAGCGGTTCGGCAGCGCCCTCCCAGCTGGTCGAAGCGCCGCCGCCGCCAAAGCTGCCGCCCTGCCCGCTTTCCATGGGCGCCGGCCTGGCGCTTGAACGGCTGCCAGTCCAGGGCAATTCAACGGGCATGTCGGTGGGTGCGTCCCAGGAGCGGCGCAGCATGGCTTCGGCCCACAGCCGCACCAGCAGCAGATAGACACCATACCCTGCCGCAAGCACCAACCCGTAGCGCAATCCCATGCTGCGCACGCCCGCATGCAGCAGCACCGCGCTCACTACGGACATCACCGCCAGCGTGAAGAGCCCCGTGAGCCAGGCATGCAGGCGCAGCCAATGGCGGCTTTGCAGCTGGCGGCGCAACTGCGGCTCGGCCGGCAAACCCCTGCGTGCGCGCAAACGGCGCCGCCGCGTTCTTTTCTCTGCGGATGTTTTCTCCACGCTGCCTCCCTGCTGTTCCTGGCCGCCCATTCTCGGGCCGGCCGCTTCAGGCGGGCTTGGGTGAAAACGCGCAGAAAAGCCGTGCTCTCAGGCCTTGCCGGTCGAGCCGTAGCCGCCTTCGCCGCGCTGCGACACCGCGCCGAACTCCTCGACCAGGCGGAAGCTCGGCTGCACCACCGGCACGATCACCAGCTGCGCGAGCCGGTCCATGGGCTGCAGCGTGAACGCCGTGGTCGATCGGTTCCAGGCGCTGACCATCAGCTGGCCCTGGTAGTCGCTGTCGATCAATCCGACCAGATTGCCCAGCACGATGCCGTGCTTGTGGCCCAGGCCCGAGCGCGGCAGGATCATCGCGGCGTAGCCCGGGTCGGCCAGGTGGATGGCCATGCCCGTGGGCACGAGCTGCCATTCGCCGGGGGCAAGCGTCAGCGGCGCATCGAGGCAGGCGCGCAGGTCCAGGCCGGCGCTGCCGGGGGTGGCGTAGGCGGGCAGGTTGTCGCGCAGGCGCGCGTCGAGGATCTTCAGGTCAACATTCATGGGAATTGCCCCGCCGCCCGGCAGGCGGGCGGCAAGGGATCGGTAGTGGCAGGAAAAAAAGCGCCGGGCCGCGCGCGGCCTGGGCAAAGGGGCCGCCATCATCGCCGAAATCGCGGCGCCCGCGCGGCGCGCCGGTCGGTCTCAGCGGTTTTTGCCGCGCAGGCCCCGGCTCAACACGCCAACGACGATCAGCAGTCCGATCAGCCAGACCATGGCGCCCTGCCAGAAGAACAGCGCGACGGCCAGCGCCAGCCAGAACGCGAGCGGAATCAGCTTGCGCCACAGCAGTGCCTTGAAGGCGGGGTTCGCGGCGCGCACTGCCCTGGGACGCGCGCGCGCGGCGCCGGATGCCGCGGAATTCCTGACCTGGGGCGCAGGCATGCGCCGCACGCTGTCGGCGCTCTCCGAGCCAGTGGTGCTGGCGGGCGCCGGCGCCCGGGCATCGCGCTGCGGCCGGCGCTGGCGCTCGGCCTGGGCCAGCAGTTGGTCCACATAGCGCGCGAAGTCGCCATCGGCCGGGCCGCCGTAGCCGACCTCGGAGACGCGTTCGGAAGCGTCCCAGGCCCGGGTGCTGCGGCGCAGGCCGTTCAGGGTGTCGATCCAGGTGCTCATGTCTGCACCTGTGAAGAGGAAGAGGCACGGCGCAGGCGCTGCGCGATCTCGGCGACGAGCTGCTGGGCCAGCACGCGCTTGGAAGCCTGGGGCAGTTCGCGGTGGCCGTCGGCATCGACCAGCAGCAGCGCGTTGTCGTCCTGGCCAAAGGTCGCCGGGCCGATGTTGCCGACCAGGAGGGGCACCTGCTTGCGCAGCCGCTTGGCGGTCGCATGGGCCAGCAGGTCATGGCTTTCGGCGGCAAAGCCGACGCAGTACAGCTGGCCGGCGCGTGCGCGCGGCGACTGCGCGATACGCGCCAGGATGTCGACGTTCTCGACGAAGGCCAGCGTCGGCACCTCGCCCGAGCCGTCCTTCTTGATCTTCTGCTGCGAGGCCAGCGCCGGGCGCCAGTCGGCCACGGCGGCGGTGGCGATGAAGATGCTCGCGGCATCGACCGAGCGCTCGACGGCCAGCAGCATCTGCGCGGCCGACTGCACGTCGATGCGGCGCACGCCGCGCGGCGTGGGCAGCGATACCGGCCCCGCGACCAGCGTGACCTCGGCACCGGCCTCGCGCGCCGCGCGCGCAATCGCAAAGCCCATCTTGCCGCTCGAGCGGTTGGTGATGCCGCGCACCGGGTCGATGGCCTCGAAGGTCGGACCGGCCGTGATCAGCAGATGCTGGCCCACCAGCTGGCGCGGCGTGAAGAACGCGCCAAGCTCCTCCATCAGCTCGCTGGGCTCGAGCATGCGCCCGTCGCCGGTCTCGCCGCAGGCCTGCTCGCCCGTGCCCACGCCCAGCACGACGGCGCCATCGCGCGCGACCTGGGCGAAATTGCGCTGGGTCGCGGGATGCACCCACATCTCGCGGTTCATGGCCGGCGCGAGCAGCAGCGGCACGCGCTCGATCGGCCGCGCCAGGCACATCAGGCTCAGCAGTTCGTCCGAGCGGCCCTGCGCGAGCCGCGCCGCGAAATCGGCGCTGCACGGCGCGATCAGGATCGCATCGGCCTCGCGCGAGAGGTTGATGTGCGGCATGTTGTTCGCTTCGCGTGCATCCCACTGCGAGCCGTAAACGGTGCGGCCCGACAGCGCCTGCATGGTCACGGGCGTGATGAACTGCTCGGCCGCCTCGGTCATGACGATCTGCACCGTGGCGCCGGCCTTGATCAGCAGCCGGCACAGCTCCGCCGACTTGTAACAAGCAACGCCCCCGCTGAGGCCCAGAACCAGATGTTTGCCAGCGAACTCTTTCATGGGGAGAATTTAGCAGACAAGGCGGCGCCCGGCAGGGTATATCGGCGCCGCGAAGGACATGCCGCGGGGGCTCGCATCTATAATCCTTCTTTACCAACACCTATAAAGACATGACCAAATTTGTCTTCGTCACCGGCGGTGTGGTGTCTTCCCTTGGCAAGGGAATCGCCTCTGCCTCCCTTGCTGCGATCCTTGAATCGCGCGGCCTCAAAGTCACTCTGATCAAGCTCGATCCCTACATCAACGTGGATCCGGGCACCATGTCGCCGTTCCAGCATGGTGAAGTGTTCGTGACGGACGACGGCGCCGAAACCGATCTGGACCTGGGTCATTACGAGCGTTTCATCGAAACGCGCATGAAGAAGACCAACAACTTCACCACCGGGCGCATCTACCAGAGCGTGCTCGAGAAGGAACGCCGCGGCGACTATCTCGGCAAGACCGTGCAGGTCATCCCGCATGTCACCAACGAGATCCAGGATTACATCAAGCGCGGCGCGGGCATCGGCACGGCCGACGCGGTCGATGTCGCGATCTGCGAGATCGGCGGCACCGTGGGCGACATCGAGTCGCTGCCCTTCCTCGAAGCCGTGCGCCAGCTGAGCCTCAAGCTCGGACCGAACAATTCGGCCTTCGTGCACCTGACCTACCTGCCCTGGATCGCCACGGCCGGCGAGCTCAAGACCAAGCCCACCCAGCACACGGTGCAGAAGCTGCGCGAGATCGGCATCCAGCCCGATGCGCTGCTGTGCCGCGCGCTGCACCCCGTGCCCGCCGAGGAACGCGAGAAGATCTCGCTGTTCACCAACGTGCCCGAGTGGGGCGTCATCTCGATGTGGGACGTGGACACGATCTACAAGGTGCCGCGCATGCTGCACGAGCAGGGCCTCGACGGCCTGGTCTGCGACAAGCTGCGCCTGAACACGCCGCCCACCAGCCTCAAGCGCTGGGACAATCTGGTCCATGAGACCGAGCATCCCCAGGGCGAAGTGCGCATCGCGATGGTCGGCAAGTATGTCGACCTGTCCGACAGCTACAAGTCGGTCAACGAGGCGCTGCGCCACGCCGGCATGCGCAACCACGTGCGCGTCAAGATCGACCACCTCGACTCCGAGACCATCGAAGGCCACGCGGCCGAGAAGCTCGCGCAGTACGACGCGATCCTGGTGCCCGGCGGCTTCGGCTCGCGCGGTGTCGAGGGCAAGATCAGCACCGCACGCTTCGCGCGTGAAAGCAAGGTCCCCTATCTGGGCATCTGCCTGGGCATGCAGGTCGCGACCATCGAGTACGCGCGCCATGTGGCCGGCCTCGACAAGGCCAACTCGACCGAGTTCGATCCATCGACTCCCCACCCCGTGATCGCGCTGATCAACGAGTGGAAGGACGAAGACGGAACGATCAAGACGCGCGACGCGAACTCCGACCTGGGCGGCACCATGCGCCTGGGCGCGCAGAGCTCCGACGTGCAGCCCGACACGCTGGCGCACGGCATCTACGGCCCGGTCGTGACCGAGCGCCACCGCCACCGCTACGAAGCCAACGTCAACTACCTCGACCAGCTGCGCGCAGCCGGCCTGGTGATCTCGGCGCAGACCCAGCGCGAGAACCTGACCGAGATCGTCGAGCTGCCCAAGTCCGTGCACCCCTGGTACATCGGCGTGCAGTTCCACCCCGAGTTCAAGTCGACTCCGTGGAACGGCCACCCGCTGTTCAATGCGTTCATCAAGGCCGCCCTGGTGCATCAGCAGCAACGCGCCGGCGCCGCCAAGGCCTGATCGCCCCCGTCACAAGGAAAACCCATGAAACTCTGCGGCTTCGATATCGGCCTGGACCAACGCTTCTTCCTCATTGCCGGACCCTGCGTGGTCGAGTCCGAACAGCTGCAGATGGACGTGGCCGGCCAGCTCAAGGAAATCACCTCGAGCCTGGGCATCAACTTCATCTTCAAGAGCAGCTTCGACAAGGCCAACCGTTCCTCGGGCGCGAGCTTTCGCGGCCCGGGCATGGAAAAGGGCCTGGAGATCCTCGCCAAGGTGAGGAAGGAGCTCGACGTGCCGATCCTCACCGACGTGCATACCGTCGAGGAAGTGCCCTATGTGGCGAGCATCGTCGACATGCTCCAGACCCCGGCCTTCCTGTGCCGCCAGACGGACTTCATCCGTGCGGTGGCCCAGTCGGGCAAGCCGGTCAACATCAAGAAGGGCCAGTTCCTTGCGCCGCATGACATGAAGCATGTCATCGGCAAGGCGCGCGCCGCGGCGCGCGAAGCCGGCCTGCCCGAGGACTCGTTCACCGCCTGCGAGCGCGGCGCGAGCTTCGGCTACAACAACCTGGTCAGCGACATGCGTTCGCTGGCCATCATGCGCGAGACCAACGCTCCGGTGGTGTTCGACGCCACGCACAGCGTGCAGCTGCCCGGCGGCAACGGCGAGACCAGCGGCGGCATGCGCGAGATGGTGCCGGTTCTGTCGCGCGCGGCCGTGGCCGTGGGCGTCGCGGGCCTGTTCATGGAAACCCACCCCGACCCGTGCAATGCGCTGTCCGACGGCCCCAACGCCGTGCCGCTCAAGCACATGCGCGCGCTGCTCGAGACGCTGGTTGCGCTCGATGACGTGACCAAGCGCAACGGTTTTCTCGAAAACCAGTTCGGAGCCTGAACATGGCCAGCGGCTACATCATTGCGTCGGTCGATGTCACGAACCCCGAACAGTACGCGCAGTACCGCGAATGGAGCACCAAGGCCATGCAGGCCCATGGCGCCGAAGTCTGCGTGCGCGGCGGCAAGGTCGAGGTGCTCGAGGGCGACTGGAACCCCGGCCGCACCGTCATCCTGAAGTTCGCGAGCTTCGAGGCCGCGCGGGCCTTCTATGACTCGCCCGAATACCTGCTGGCGCGCGAGGCGCGCGCCGGTGCTGCGATCATGCGCATGGTCTGCGTCGAAGGCGTCTGAAGCCTTGGCCTCCATGGTCTGCCTGTCCCCTTTCCGAGCCCCTGCCCGCCCCGGCGCGCAGGGGCTTTGGCCAAGCGCGGGCCTGTCCTGCCTGGCCGATGACCTGATTCAAAAACCTCCAAAGGAAAATCATGAGTGCGATTGTTGACATCGTTGGCCGCGAAGTGCTGGACAGCCGCGGCAACCCCACCGTCGAGTGCGACGTGCTGCTGGAATCGGGCGTCATGGGCCGCGCGGCCGTGCCTTCGGGCGCGTCCACCGGCTCGCGCGAAGCCATCGAGCTGCGCGACGGCGACAAGAGCCGCTACCTGGGCAAGGGCGTGCTCAAGGCCGTGGAACACATCAACACCGAGATCTCGGAAGCCGTGCTGGGCCTCGACGCTTCGGAACAGGCCTTCCTGGACAAAACCCTGATCGACCTCGACGGCACCGACAACAAGGGCCGCCTGGGCGCCAACGCGATGCTCGCCGTGTCGATGGCCGTGGCGCGCGCCGCGGCCGAGGAAGCCGGCCTGCCGCTGTACCGCTACCTCGGCGGCATGGGCGGCATGCAGCTGCCCGTGCCGATGATGAACGTCATCAACGGCGGCGCGCACGCCAACAATTCGCTCGACCTGCAGGAGCTGATGATCATCCCCGTCGGCGCACCGACCTTCCGCGAAGCCGTGCGCTGGGGCGCCGAAGTGTTCCACGCGCTCAAGAAGATCATCCATGACAAGGGCATGAGCACGGCCGTGGGCGACGAAGGCGGTTTCGCGCCTTCCGTCGAAAACCACGAAGCCGCGATCCAGCTGATCCTCGACGCGATCGAAGCCGCGGGCTACCAGGCCGGCGAGCAGATCGCGCTGGGCCTGGACTGCGCCGCGAGCGAGTTCTACAAGGACGGCATGTACGTGCTGGCCGGCGAAGGCAACATGACGCTGACGGCCACGCAGTGGACCGACATGCTGGCCGGCTGGTGCGACAAGTACCCGATCATCTCGATCGAAGACGGCATGGCCGAGGGCGACTGGGACGGCTGGAAGATCCTGACGGACCGCCTGGCCGCCAAGGTCCAGCTGGTGGGCGACGACCTGTTCGTCACCAACACCAAGATCCTCAAGGAAGGCATCGACAAGAAGATCGCCAACTCCATCCTGATCAAGATCAACCAGATCGGCACGCTGACCGAGACTTTCGCCGCGATCGAGATGGCCAAGCGCGCGGGCTATACCGCCGTCATCTCGCACCGTTCGGGCGAGACCGAGGACTCGACCATTGCCGACATCGCGGTGGGCACCAACGCCGGCCAGATCAAGACCGGCTCGCTGTCGCGCTCGGACCGCATGGCCAAGTACAACCAGCTGCTGCGCATCGAGGAAGACCTGGGCGAAATCGCCGTCTACCCTGGCCGCGACGCGTTCTACAACCTGCGCTGAGCCCCGTGGCTGCGCCCGGGGTTGCGGCCCCGGCGCGGCCCGTGCCACGTCTCTAGCTAAGCTTCCATGGTCAATCGGATCGTTCCGCTGGTTCTGCTGGTGCTGCTCGGCGCCGTGCATGCGCAGCTGTGGCTGGGCCACGGCAGCGTGGCTTATGTGCAGGAGCTCAAGCAGCAGATCGCCCAGCAAAATTCCGCCAACGCGGTGGTGCGCAATGCCAACGAGCGGCTGCAGGTCGAGGTCAACGACCTCAAGAACGGCCTTGAAATGGTCGAGTCCAAGGCCCGCAGCGAGCTCGGCATGCTCAAGCCCAACGAGATCTTCGTGCAGGTCCTGCACCGCTGAGCTTGGCACCCGAAACCCCGGTGGCCGCGGTGCATGTGCTCGGCGCCTGCCACGGCGGCGCCCAGGACCTCAGCGCCGCCCTGGCGCTGGCCCTTCCCCTCTACGACATCATCGATGCAAGCGCCGCGTGGCTTGCAGCGCTGCCGTGCGCCTTGCCGGCGCAGGGCCGGCACTGCTGGCTGCTGTGCGGGCTGGACCTGGCCTGCCCGCCAGCGCAACAGGCGCAGCAGCAGCGCGAGGATGCGTTTTTACGCGAACGGCTGATGCAGCAGGGGGTGGTGTTTCGCGTGGTGTATGGCACCACGCCCTTGCAGCGCTTGTCGCAGGCGCTGCAGGCGGTCGATGCGGTGGCGCCGTGTGCGGTGACGGCGCTGCACCGCGCGAGCGAGGCGAGCCAGCGGTTGAGGCCGATGTGCGAGCAGTGCAGTGATCCGGAGTGTGAGCGAAAGCTGTTCAGTGGGTTGAACCGCTGACATCACACTCACCGTTACCTGCTTCTCTGCAAGCGGCCCTACTGCACCGCTTCCGAACTCGGCGGCTGCTTCCCCACTTCGGTGAACAGCTGCGCCGCATCGATCGGATCGAACTGGTACTGCTGGCCGCAATACTCGCAGCCGACCTCGATCTGCCCGCGCTCCTGCACGATGCTCTCGATCTCGTCGAGGCCCAGCGTGCGCAGCATGCCGGCCACGCGCTCGCGGCTGCAGTTGCAGGCAAAGCGCGGCGCGGTGTCGCCGTCCTGGGCTTCGAAGCGCACCAGCTTCTCTTCCCAGAACAGCCGGCGCAGGATGGTGTCGACGTCGAGCGTCAGCAACTCCTCGCGCGTGAGGCTCGAGGCCAGCGTCGCGATGCGGTTGTACTCCTCGTTCAAGCCGATCTGGTCGTGGCCGGACTCGGCGCTTTCGGTCGCGGAGGCCAGGTTGGCTTCGCCCTTGACGGGCATGCGCTGCACCAGCAGGCCCGCCGCGACCTGGTCGTTGGCGGCCAGCACCAGCACCGTGTCGAGCTGCTCGGACTGCAGCATGTAGAACTGCAGCGCATCCGACAGGCGCTCGAAGCGCCGGCCCTTGGCGTCCTCGAGCGGCACCACGCCCTGGTAGGGCTGCTGGCCCGGCTGGCGGTCCTTGGGGTCGAGCGTGATCGCGCAGCGCGCGCCACCCGCGACATTGAGCAGATCGGCCAAGTGGGCGTCGTCGGCCACCGGGCGGTCGCTGCGCACCGTGGCGGTGGCGCGCACGCTCAGGTCGGGCTGGACTTCGGTCACGGCCAGCTTGACCGGGCCGTCGCCGAACACCTGCATGACCAGCGCCCCGTTGAACTTGATGTTCGACTGCATCAGCACGCCCGCGGCCGCCATTTCGCCCAGCAGCGCCTGCACCGGCGGCGCGTAGGCGCCGGTGTCGGTGTTGCCCGCGCGGCGCGCGAGGATTTCGGTCCAGGCATCGGTCAGACGCACGATCATGCCGCGCACCGGCAGGCCGTCGAAGAGGAATTTGTGGAGTTCAGACACGCAGGAGTTCCTGAAAAAAGGCCCGGGTTTCAGCCGAGCTTGCGCAAGCCGTTCTGGTAGCGGCGCGCGTTGCCAATGTAATGCTGCGCACTCTGGCGCAGCCCTTCGATCTGCTCGGCAGTGAGCTCGCGCACCACCTTGGCAGGGCTGCCGATGATCATCGAGCCGTCGGGAAATTCCTTGCCCTCGGTGACCAGCGCACCCGCGCCGACCAGGCAGTTCCTGCCGATCTTCGCGCCATTGAGCACCACTGCCCCGATGCCGATCAGCGACTCGTCGCCGATGGTGCAGCCATGCAGCATGACCTGGTGGCCCACCGTCACGCGCTCGCCCACGACCAGCGGCTGGCCCGGGTCGGCATGCAGCACGCTGCCGTCCTGGATGTTGGTGCCGGCGCCGATGCGCAGGCTCGAGGTGTCGCCGCGCAGCACGCTGCCGAACCACACGCTCACGTCCTCGCCCAGCGTCACGTCGCCCATGACCTGGGCGCTGTCGGCCACCCAGGCCGAGGCAGCCAGCTGCGGCGCGCGGCCCTCGAGTTCATAAATCGCCATCGGTTTGTCTCCGTTTGTTATGCAAAACCTAGAATTGTAGGGATGGACCTACGCCACCACGCCCTCGAGGCCTTATGCCTTGCCGACCCCGCGCTCAAAGCCAGCCAGACGCTGCATATGTATGCGCAGCCCGATTTTTCAATAGACCCCGAGGTCGAACTTGCGCCCGCTCCGGGTACGGTGCTGCCCGGGCACCCCGCGCGTCCCGAGCTGCGCCCGCACACCGAGATGGCGCGGCGCTCGCCGGCCACGCCGCTGGGCCGCGCGGTGCTGATCCATGCGATCGCGCATATCGAATACAACGCGATCAACCTGGCGCTCGACGCCATCTGGCGCTTCCCGCGCATGCCCGAGGCTTTCTACCGCGACTGGCTGCAGGTCGCGGCCGAGGAAGCCAAGCATTTCAACCTGCTGCGCGCGCACCTGCGCAGCCAGGGCCACGACTACGGCGACTTTCCCGCGCACCAGGGCCAGTGGACGATGTGCGAGAAGACCAAGGACGACATCGTCGCGCGCATGGCGCTGGTGCCGCGCACCATGGAAGCGCGCGGCCTGGACGCGACGCCGCAGATCCAGGCCAAGCTGCGCCAGGTCGGCACCGAGGATGCGCTGGCCGCGGCCGCGATCCTGGACGTGATCCTGCGCGAGGAGGTCGGCCATGTGGCGATCGGCAACCACTGGTACCGCTGGCTCTGCGCGCGCGGCGGGCTCGACCCCGAAACCCACTATGCCGTGCTCACGCGCCGCCACGAGGCCCCGCGCATGCGTCCGCCCTTCAACACCGAGGCCCGGCGCGCCGCGGGCTTCACCGAAAGCGAGCTCCACTGGCTGGAGCAAGGCTGACGGCCGGAACGCGGGTGCGCGCCCTGCTCGGTTGTTCCTGCAATCGGTGCGCTCGCCGGCGCCGGCCCTGATAGAGTGCCCCCATGATCCCACCGACGACCGCTGCCGGCCCCGCGCCGGCGCTGATTGCCCGCCAGGGCATCGTCAACCATCTGCAGCAGGTGGTTGGCTATGAGCTGTTCAACCGCTCGCGCAGCGCCGCGCTGCACACCGCCGCCTCCGACGTGCTGCTGGTGTTCACCGCGCTGTCGCATGTGGGCACGGAGGAGATCGTCGGCACCAAGCTGCTGTTCGTCAAATGCACGCACGAGAGCCTGACCGGCGGCCATCTGGACCTGCTGAACCCGGCGCAGATGGTGCTGGAGATCGCGCCGCTCGGGCATGCCGCCCGGGACGAGGTCAGCGCGCGCCTGCCGATCCTCGCGCAGCTGCGCGCCCAGGGCTTTCGCCTGGCGTTCGACCACAGCGTGCTCGACGGTGCCTATGCGCCCTGGCTGCAGCTGGCCGAATACATCAAGCTCGACCTGTCGCTGCTGCCGCTCGATCAGCTCGCGGTGCTGATTGCGTACGCGCGGCGCCACACCGCGGCGCAGCTGATTGCCACCAAGGTCGAAACCGCGCAGCACTATGACGCCGCGGTCCGCCACGGCGTGCAGCTGTTCCAGGGCTATCTGTTCGCGCGTCCGGCCGAGGTCCACACCCAGCTGCTGGCGCCGGCGCAGGTCCACATCATCGAGCTGATCAACCTGCTGCGCCAGCAGGCGAGCACCGAGGCCATCGAAGCGGTGCTGAAAAAAGACGCGGGGCTGGCCTTCAACCTGATGCGGCTGATCAACTCGGCGGGCTTCGGCCTGCGCCGCCAGGTCCACTCGTTTCGCGAGGCCGTGATGATCCTGGGGCTGCGCCGGCTGCTGCGCTGGGCCGCGCTGCTGTTCACGGCCACGCGCGACGGCGGCCCGCCGCCCTCGGTGTGCCAGACCGCCGTGGTGCGCGGGCGGCTGATGGAGCTGCTCGCGCTGGAAGCCGGCATGGACCAGGACCTGGCCGATCAGGCCTTCGTCACCGGCCTGTTCTCGCTGCTCGATGCGATGCTTGCGCTGCCGCTCGGCCCGGCGCTGGCGCTGGTGCGCGTGCCCGAGGCGGTGTCCGGCGCGCTGCTGCAGGGCGAGGGGCCGCTGGCCATGCTGCTGACGCTGGCGCGGGCCTGCGAGTCCAGCGACGACGCCGCGTTCGACCACGCCGCGCGCAGCCTGTCGCTGGGCAGCACGCAGATCAACGGGGCGCACCTGCAGGCATTGGCCTGGACGGACCACCTGACCGATCCGCTGTGAGTCCCTTCGCTCACTTGCCGATGCAGATCGCACGATAATTCCGCCATGAGTATTCCAGCCGCCGGCAGTCCCGGCACCCCGAGTTTGCCCCAAGGTGTCGACGACCACAACCTGGCCGTCATTGCGCGCCAGGCCATCGTGAACGACAAGAGCGAGGTCTTCGGCTACGAGCTGTTCGACCGCTCGACCGCGCGCGATGCGCATACCGCCGCGAGCGATGCGGCGCTGCTGTTCAATGCGCTGTCCTATGCGGGCGCCGAGGCGCTGGTCGGGCAGAAGACGGTGTTCATCAACTGCACCCAGGAAAGTCTGGCCGGGGGGCATCTCGAGCTGATCCATCCCGACAAGGTGGTGCTCGAGGTGCCGGTCCTGGACGAAGGGGCGAGCGCGGCCGAGATCGAGGCGCGACTGCAGATCTTCCACGGACTGCGCGAGCGCGGTTTCCGGCTCGCCTTCAACCAGCACCTGCTGCGCCGCGCCTATGCCAGCTGGCTGCCCACGGCCTCGTTCATCAAGCTCGATCTGCAGTCGTTCGCGCTCAAGGATGCGGGTGCGCTGGTGAAATTCGCGCGCACCTACACCAATGCCCGCATCGTGGCCGAAAAGGTCGAGACCGCCGAGCAGTTCGAGCACATGCGCGCACTGGGCGTGCACTACTTCCAGGGTTACTGGTTCGCCAAGCCCGACCTGGTGCATGCCCAGACCATCCGGCCCTCGCAGGCCAACGTCCTGCAGCTGATCAACCTGGTGCGCAAGCAGGCCAGCAGCGGCGAGATCGAGGACCTGCTCAAGAAGGACCCGACGCTGTCATTCAACCTGCTGCGCTTCATCAACTCCTCGGGTTTCGGCCTGTCCTGCGAGATCACCTCGTTTCGCCACGCGGTGATGATCCTCGGGCTCAAGAAGCTGTTTCGCTGGGCTGCGCTGCTGATGACCACCTCGCGCGCCGGCGGCTCGCCGCCCGCCGTGGGCCAGACGGCCGTGGTGCGCGGGCGCCTGATGGAGCTGCTGGCAGCCGAGCTGCTGCCCGCCGAGGAGGCCGACAACGCCTTTGTGGTCGGCGTGTTCTCGCTGCTCGACGTGATGCTGGGCGTGCCGCTGGCCAAGGCGCTTGAATCGGTGGCACTGCCGCAGCCGGTGATCGATGCGCTGCTGCACGGCAAGGGGGTGTTCGCGCCCTTCCTGGAGCTGACCAAGGCCTGTGAAAGCGGCGACGACGCGGCCTTCGCGCGCAGCGCCAATGCCCTGCATCTGACCAACCACCAGGTCAACTGGGCGCATCTGCAGGCCTTGACCTGGGCCGAGGGCCTGGCCGGCGAGTGAGCGCCTCCACCCGCACGCCATGAAAAAGGCCGGCTGCCCTCGAAGGACAGGCGGCCTTTTGCCATCGGCGCCTGGAATCAGTCCAGCTTGATGTTGGCCGCGCGGATGATGCGCGCATTGCCTTGCGATTCCTCGGCGATCTGGCGCGCGAAGTCCGCGGCCTTGCCGCCCGTGGGCACGTTGTCCGTGGCGGCGAGCTTGGCCTGCAGGTCGGGGCTGGCCAGCGCCTTGTTGATCTCGGTGTTGAGCCGCTCGACGATGGCCGCGGGCGTGCCGGCTGGCGCGAAGACGCCGAACAGCGAGGACAGGTTGGCCGAGGGGTAGCCCAGCTCGCCCAGCGTGGGCACGTTGGGCAGCGAGGCCAGGCGCTTGGGCGCGCCGACGGCCAGCGCGTGGAACGAACCGGTCTTGATGTGCTGCAGCACCGACGGGCCCGCATTGGTCGAGAGCACCTCGAACTGCGCGCTCAGGCCGTCGTTGAGCTGCTGGGCGCCGCCCTTGTACGGGATGTGCGTGATCTCGGCCTTGGCCGAATAGGCGATCTGCTCGAGCATGATGTGGCCCAGCGACGCCAGGCCCGCGGTGGCCCAGCGGATGCTGCCCGGGTCCTGCTTGGCCTGGGTGATCAGCTGGCCGAAGTCCTTGGCCGTGCTGCGCTTGGTGGCGAGCAGCAGCACCGGCGAATACATCACGCTGGCGACGGGCACCAGGTCCTTGGCCGGATCGAAGGGCAGCTTGCCCAGGTGCGGGCTCAGCGCCAGCGGGCTGATGGCCGAAAAACCCAGCGTGTAGCCATCGGGCTGTGACTTGGCGATCTGGTCGAGGCCGATGGCGCCGCCGGCGCCGGCCTTGTTTTCCACCACGATCGGCTGGCCCAGCTGCGCCGTGAGCTTGTCGCCCAGCGCGCGCGCGACCACGTCGCTGACGCCGCCCGCGGGATAGGACACCACCACGCGGACGGGGCGCGCGGGCCACGACTGGGCCCAGGAGAACATCGGCAGCGCGGCCAGCGCACCGGCCAGCAGCCAGCTACGGCGCAAAGAATTGGTCATTACCACTCCGAACAAAAGGGAAACAGCCGCCGGACAGGTTCTCGCGGCTGCGCAATGGCCGGCATTTTGCCTTAAGGCGCATAAGCGCGGCTTAAGCCCGCGATAAAACAGCGCCGGTGGCACTGGTTGAAACCCTGAGAGATCAGCCCCGCGGGTGGTGTTCGGCGTGCAGCGTCTTGAGTCTTTCGCGCGCCACATGCGTATAGATCGTCGTGGTCGAAATGTCCACGTGGCCCAGCAGCATCTGCACCACGCGCAGGTCGGCGCCGTGGTTGAGCAGATGGGTTGCAAACGCATGGCGCAGTGTGTGCGGCGACAGCGGCGCGGTAATCCCTGCCGCCTGGGCGTGCTTTTTCACCAGCATCCAGAACATCACGCGTGACATGCCACTGCCGCGCTGGGTCACGAACAGGTCGTCGCTGTGCTGGCCGCCGAGGATCGCCGGGCGCGCCTCCTGCAGATAGCGCTGCAGCCACCACGCGGCCTCGTCGCCAAAGGGCACGAGGCGCTCGCGCTGGCCCTTGCCCGTGACGCGCACCACGCCCGAGCGCAGGTCCACCTGGTGGTTCTGCAGGCCCACCAGTTCGCTCACGCGCAGGCCGCTGGCATACATCAGCTCGAGCATGCTGCGGTCGCGCAGGCCCAGCGGCACGGCCGTGTCGGGCGCATGCAGCAGCGCCTCGACCTGGGCCTGGGTCAGCGTCTGCGGCAGGCGCGGCGGCTGGCGCGCGGCCAGCAGCCGCACCGTGGGGTCGGCCGCGAGGCGCTTCTCGCGCAGCGCCCAGTGGAAGTAGCGCCGCAGCACCGTGAGCCGGCGGTTGGCGCTGGTCGCCTTGCTGTGCTCCAGGCGCTCGGCGAAATAGGCCTGCAGCTGCGCCTCCTGCGTCGCGTCGAGCGCGAGCGGCTCGGGCAGCTGCGCCAGCCACTGCGCATAGAGCGTCAGATCGCGCCGGTAGGCGGCCAGCGTGTTGCGCGACAGGCCGTCCTCGAGAAACAGCGCGTCGACAAAGACATCGATGGCGGCCTGGCTCTGGGCCAGCGACGGGGAGGAAGGCAGGGGTGTCGGCATATGCCTAGCCTACACGCTGCACAGCAACACCTATGAAAAAACCCGCAGCGCGGACGCTGCGGGTTGGGGGGGCAAGGCGCCGGACGCTTATTCCAGCGTCAGCTTCTGCTTGGCAACCACGTCCTTGTAGACAGCCAGTTCGTTCTTGAGCTCGGTCGCGAACTCTTCGGGCGAATTGGCGATGACCAGCGAGCCGGTGTCCTCGATGCGCTTGCGCACGGCCGGGTCCTGCAGCGCCTTGCGCGTGGCGGCGTTGATCCTGTCGACCAGCTCCTTGGGCATGTTCTTCGGGCCCAGGATGCCGTAGAACGCCATGCGGTTGACCTGCTCGAGGCCGACTTCCTTGAAGGTTGGCACGTCGGGCAGCACGGCCAGGCGCTGGGGTGCGGCCACGGCGATGGCGACCAGGCGCTTGTCCTTGATGAAGGGCAGTGCCGAAGGCAGGTTGTCCAGCACCATCGGGATCTGGCCGGCAACGGCGTCGTTGAGCGCCGGGCCCGCGCCGCGGTAGGGCACGTGGACCATATCGATCTGCGTCAGGCTCTTGTAGAGCTCCATCAGCATGTGCTGTACGCCGCCCGTGCCCGAGGAACCGTAGGAGTACTTGCCCGGGTTCTTCTTCAGGTAGGCTTCGAACGCCTTGTAGTCGGTGGCCGGGAATTTCGGGTTCACCGCGATCACATTCGGCGTGGCCGCGATGTTGATGATCGGCGTGAAGTCCTTGATCGGGTCGTAAGGAGTCTTGGGGTTGATGGCCGGGTTGGTCGCCATGCTCGACAGCGTGGCAATGCCCAGGTTGTAGCCATCGGGTTTCTGGCGCGAGGTCTCGAGCGCACCGATCGCACCGCCGCCACCGCCGCGGTTTTCCACCACGACCACCTGGCCGAGTTCCTTGCCCAGGGGCTCGGCAATGACGCGCGCAATGATGTCCGTGGTGCCGCCGGCCGCGAAGGGCACCAGCAGCTTGATGGGCTTCGTCGGGTAGGCCTGGGCCATGACAACCGAGCTGGCGAGCGCCAGGGTAAGGCCGATCCAGCGATTGCGTTGAGTCATAAAAGTCACCTTTTAGGTTTTTTTGGACCCTGAATGCTAAGCGTTGGACCCACGTCGGCGAAGTGGATGCAGCGGCTAATTTCCTGGTGTTTACCCTAATCCTCGAGCACGACCAGCGCGCGCTGCGCCAGCGCCCACTGCACATGCTCGCGCACCAGCGCATCGGGGTGCGCGCTGCGCGAAAGCAGGGCCTGGTGCGCCGCCCTGTCGCCGGTCTCGCGCCAGGCATTGCCCAGCGCCACCGCGATGTTGCGCAGCCAGCGTGCATGGCCGATGCGCCGGATCGGGCTGCCCTCGGTGCAGCGCAGAAAGGTCGCTTCGTCCCACGCGAACAGCTGCACCAGCTGCGCGCCGACCAGGCCGGCGCGCGCATCGAAGTCGGGCAGAGAACTGAACTGCGCGAACTTGTTCCAGGGGCAGGCGAGCTGGCAGTCGTCACAACCATAGATGCGGTTGGCCATCAGCGGGCGCAGCTCCAGGGGAATGGCGCCCGCATGCTCGATCGTGAGGTAGGAAATGCAGCGCCGCGCATCGACGCGCTGCGGCGCGATGATCGCGCCCGTGGGGCAGGCGTCGCTGCACGACTGGCAGCTGCCGCAGTGCGCGCTGACCGGCTCGGTGGACTCGAGCGCCAGGTCGACATAGATCTCGCCGAGGAAGAACATCGAGCCCGCATCGCGGCTGAGCACCAGCGTGTGCTTGCCGCGCCAGCCCTGGCCGCTGCGCTGCGCGAGCTCGGCCTCGAGCACCGGCGCCGAGTCGGTGAACACGCGGTGGCCAAAGGGCCCGACCTCGGCGGCAATCAGGTCGCTGAGCTTTTGCAGGCGCGCGCGCAGCACCTTGTGATAATCGCGGCCCCGGGCATAGACCGAGACGATGGCCTCGTTCGGGCGCCCGAGCCGGGCCCATTCGACGGCCTGCCAGCCATCCGGCGTGTCGCGCGGCAGATAGTCCATGCGCACGGTGATCACGCTGACGGTGCCGGGCACGAGCTCGGCCGGGCGCGCGCGCTTCAAGCCATGGGCCTGCATGTAATGCATGTCACCATGGAACCCCTGGGCCAGCCATTGGATCAACCCAGGCTCGGATGAGGACAAATCCACACCCGCGACCCCGATTTGGGAAAATCCCAGCCCACGGGCCCAGCCTTGCATCAAAGGAAAGAGTTGACTGCTGCACACCATACCCCTGCGATTGTAGGAAGCGAACAAAGCCCCCTGGACGCGACGCTCGCGCTGCTCTGGCATTCCGAGGACGACACCGCGCGCTTTGCGGCGCAGCTCGCGCGCTGGCCCGGCCTGCGCAATGCCTATGTGACGCTGCACGGCGACCTGGGCGCGGGCAAGACCACGCTGGTGCGCCACCTGCTGCGCGCGCTCGGGGTGCAGGGGCGCATCAAGAGCCCGACCTATGCCGTGGTCGAGCCGCACGAGGCGCCGGGCCTGGCCATCTGGCACTTCGACTTCTACCGCCTCGAAGACCCGCGCGAATGGGAAGATGCCGGTTTTCGCGACATTTTCGCCAGCCCCGGTCTCAAGCTGGCAGAATGGCCGCAAAAGGCAGCCACCATGACACCGCCTGCTGATGTAGCTATTCATATCGAAGCAATCGACGAAACGCAGCGCGGCGTGACGCTGGTGGCCCACACGCCGGCCGGCCGCGAGCTGCTTGCACACTGGCCCGCATGAACGACGTTCTTCCCCCCTCTCCTTCCCGCCGCAGCCTGCTGCAGGCCGGCACGCTGGCGCTGCTGCTGGGCACCCAGCAGATCGCGCGCGGCGCGACCATCCTGGCGGTGCGCATCTGGCCCGCGCCCGAGTATTCACGCGTCACGCTCGAATCCGACACGCCGCTCGTCGCCAAGCAGTTCTTCATTGCCTCGCCGCCGCGCCTCGCCGTGGACATCGAGGGCATCGACCTGAGCCCGGCGCTGCGCGAGCTCGTCGCCAAGGTGCGCTCCGATGACCCGAACATCGAGGCCATCCGCGTCGGCCAGAACGCCCCCAATGTCGTGCGCCTGGTGATCGACCTCAAGCAAAAGGCCGTGCCCCAGGTGTTCACGCTCGCGCCCGTCGCGGCCTACAAGCACCGGCTGGTGTTCGATCTGTATCCCGAAAAGGCCGTCGATCCGCTCGAGGCGCTGATCACCGAGCGGCTGCGCGAAGCCGGCCCGGGCACGGCCGTGGCCGCCGCGACCATGACGCCGCCGGCGCCGCCCGGCGCGGTCGCGGCTGCCGCCGCCGCCGCTGCTGCGCCGCCCGCACCCGATCTGCTGGGCGACCTGATCGCCAAGCACAGCCAGAACCCCGTGCCCGCCCCGGCACCGGCCTTTCCCGGCGCCGTCGTGCCCGTGCCCCCGCCCGTGGCGCCCACGGTCATTGCCCAGGCACCCGTGCCGCCCACGGTGATCGCGCAGGCGCCACCCGCGCCGGTGCGCCCGGCCCGGCCCCCGATCCCCACGCGCGCCACCGCGCGCCAGACCGACCGCATCATCATCGTCGCGCTCGACCCGGGCCATGGCGGCGAGGACCCGGGCGCGATCGGCCCCGCGGGCACGCGCGAAAAGGATGTGGTGCTCAGCGTCGCGCACCTGCTGCGCGACCGCATCAACGGCTCGGAGATCAACGGCAGCCCGATGCGCGCCTACCTCACGCGCGACGGCGACTATTTCGTGCCGCTGGGCACCCGCGTCGAGAAAGCCCGGCGCGTGCAGGCCGACCTTTTCGTCAGCATCCACGCCGATGCCTTCACCACTCCGAAGGCCAGCGGCGCGAGCGTGTTTGCGCTGAGCCAGGGCGGCGCCTCGAGCACTGCCGCGCGCTGGCTGGCGAACAAGGAAAACCAGGCCGATCTGGTCGGCGGCCTCAATGTCGGCTCGCAGGACAAGCAGCTGCAGCGCGCGCTGCTCGACATGAGCACCACCGCGCAGATCAACGACAGCCTCAAGCTCGGCAGCGCGCTGCTCGGCGAGATCGGCGGCTTTGCCAAGCTGCACAAGCCGCGCGTCGAGCAGGCAGGTTTCGCTGTGCTCAAGGCGCCCGACATCCCGAGCGTGCTGGTCGAAACCGCATTCATCAGCAACCCGGGCGAGGAAGCCAAGCTGCGCAGCGCGGCCTACCAGAACCAGCTCGCGGATGCCTTGATGCGCGGAATTCGCGGTTACTTTGCCAAGAACCCTCCGCTGGCGCGCAGCCGCGCGGTGTGATCGTGGAGCTTGGGGCCTTGGTCCTACAGGGAGTGCAGGACCAGGCCCGCATATCCACCTGCTTGCAGTGGGCATCCTTGCAGGCAAGACCTGCAAAGGTCCAGCCTTCCACAACTGCACAAGGGGATCAACCATGAAAACACGAAACTATGTCCTGGCCGCGGCGACTGCCGCCGTCTTCGCTTTGAGCGGCTGCGCCAACAATGCCCAGCTGGGCACGGGCGCCGGCGCGGTGGCTGGCGGTGTGGCGGGCAATGCGCTGTTTGGCGGCACGCTGGGCACCGTGGGCGGCGCGGCGGCCGGTGCACTGCTGGGCAACGAAGTGGGCAAGCGCAGCGACCAGCGCTGAGCACTCCTCGCCCCATGAAAAAAGCCAGCGGATGCTGGCTTTTTTTACGTCCTGCGGATTCAGGCCGCGGACTGTTCCTTGTCCTTGCGCCCCGCGCGCCACGCGCCGATGATCGCGATCAGGCCCGGCACCAGGATCAGCGCCCAGATGATGATCTCCAGGTTCTCGCGCACCCAGGGCAGGTTGCCGAACACATAGCCCGCCGTGACCAGGCTGCCGACCCAGAACAGCGCCCCGCCGACGTTGTAGGCCGTGAACTTGCCCCGGTCCATCTCGGCGACACCGGCCACGAAGGGCGCGAAGGTGCGGATGAAGGGCATGAAGCGCGCGAGCACGATGGTGATGCCGCCATAGCGCTCGTAGAACGCATGCGCGCGGTCGAAAGCCTTCCGGTTGAACCAGCGCGAGTTCTCCCACTGGAACACCTTGGGCCCGATCCGGCGCCCGATCAGGTAGTTGCACTGGTCGCCCAGGATGGCCGCGACGATCAGCACGCCGCAGGCCAGCGGATAGTCCATCAGGCCGATGCCGCACAGCGCGCCGATGATGAACAGCAGCGAGTCGCCCGGCAGGAAGGGCATGACCACGACGCCGGTCTCGACGAACACGATGGCGAAGATCAGCGCGTAGACCCAGGGTCCATAGGCGACGACAAAGGCCTCGAGGTGCTTGTCGATGTTCAGGATGAAATCCAGCAGGAACGCCGCCGCGTCGGACAAAAACGAGAAGATTTCCAAGACAGTGCTTTCAAGAATCAGGGAGCAGCCGGGCAGCGCCAGCCGGGAAAATCACACTTTAGCGCGAGCCGCGCCAGAGGCATTCATTTTGACCGAAGCACCGGCATGTGCGGGCTCCAACGCCTGTCGAAGCCCTCCGGATGACATCGGTTACATCTTTGGCAGAGTTCTACGCTTATTTGCAATTGAGCTTCCGATCGAGCCCTTGGCGTTTACAAACGGCTGGCAAAGTGATCTCCATGGTGCAAGCGGCAGGCGGCCGATGCCCACCTTTCCAACAATTACAGGAGTTATTCCATGACCCATGCTCTCAAGAAAATCACCTGCGCTGGCCTGACCGCCTTGGCCGTTCTCACGATGGCCGGCTGCGCCCATGGCCCTTCGCGTTCGCAACTGGGCACCGGCGCGGGCGCCGTGGTCGGCGGCGTTGCCGGCAATGCGCTGTTCGGCTCGACGCTGGGCACCGTGGGCGGCGCGGCGGCGGGTGCGCTGGTCGGCAATGAAATGACAAAGGGCGGTGGTCGTCGCGGCCGGAGATAAGAAAGCACCCCCTGAGCGGCTAACGCCGCTTCCCCCTCTCAACCTTCGGTGGAGGGGGCGGCCCGCGTAGGGACGGCAGCCTCGCTGCGGGGCGGCCCGCGTAGGGACGGCAGCCTCGCTGCGGGGCGGCCCTTGCTCGCTGCCCCCTTGGTTCAGTACACGCCAGTTTCACAGGCCATTTCCCTTGGCCCATCTTTATCAGCTGTCGTTTTCCGCTGCTCAGCCAGAGTCACCCCGACCCCCTAGAATCTGTCGGGTGAACGACTCCACTTCTTCCTCCCCCCTCGCCCCCAGCTCCACCCGTCGCCCGATTCGCGATCTGCCCGATGAGCTCATCAGCCAGATTGCCGCGGGCGAAGTCGTCGAGCGCCCGGCTTCGGTCGTGCGCGAACTGGTCGACAATGCGCTCGATGCGGGCGCTGCGCAGATCACCGTGCGCCTGCTGGCGGGCGGCGTGCGGCTGATCACCGTGGAAGACGATGGCGCGGGCATTCCGCGCGACGAGCTGCCGGTGGCGCTGCGCCGGCATGCGACCAGCAAGATTGCCGACCTGCACGACCTCGAGACCGTCGTCACGATGGGGTTTCGCGGCGAGGCGCTGGCCGCCATCGCCTCGGTGTCGGAAGCCTCGATCCACTCGCGCCCCGCGGGCCAGGAAGGCGCCTGGCAGCTCGATGCGCGCAGCGGCGAGCTGCGCCCCACGGCACGCAACCAGGGCACCACCGTCGAGATCAAGGAATTGTTCTTCTCGACCCCCGCGCGGCGCAAGTTCCTCAAGTCCGATGCCACCGAGCTCGCGCACTGCGTCGAGGCCGTGCGGCGCCACGCGCTCGCGCGCCCCGAGGTCGGCTTTGCGATCTGGCATGAAGGCAAGCTCGTCGAGCAGTGGCGCGCGGTCACCGGCATCGCGCCTGAGGAGGCGCTTGCGCGCCGCCTGGCCGATGTGCTGGGCGAGGACTTCGTGGCCCAGTCGCTGGCCGTGCAGCGCAGCAGCGGCAGCATCGAAGTGACGGGCCGCGCCGGCGTGCCCGATGCCGCGCGCTCGCGCGCCGACCACCAGTACTGCTATGTCAACGGCCGCTTCGTGCGCGACAAGGTGATCTCGCATGCGGCGCGCGCCGCGTACGAGGACGTGCTGCATGGCCAGAAGCAGCCGATCTACGCGCTCTACATCACCATCGATCCGGCGCGCATCGACGTCAATGTGCACCCGACCAAGATCGAGGTGCGCTTTCGCGACAGCCGCGAAGTGCACCAGGCGGTGCGCCATGCGATCGAGGATGCGCTGGCAGTTCCGCGCGCTGCGGCTGCGGCTGCGGCGGCAGAGGCCGCGGGCGACGGCACCGCCGCACCTCAGCCCGGTGCCGCAGCTGCCCCCGCACCCGCGCCCGCGGTCGCATCCCTCTTCAATCCCGCGCCGCGCCCCCAGCAGACACACATGCCCTTCGGCAACAGCCTGCCGGGCCAGCGCGTCAGCGACATGGGCGCGCTCTGGGCGCCGCTGCGCGCGCCCGATCTGCCGGTCGCCGCGGATCACCTGTCGGCACCCGCCGCACCGGCATTGGGCACCCCCGCAGCGCCCGAGCCGCGGCTGGGGCCGCAGCCCGCACGGCCGGCGCAGCGTGACGACACGGCGGCATCCGCCCCATCCACCGCCCCCACCGCCCCCGCTGCCGACCATGCGCCCCACTGGCCGCTGGGCCGGGCCGTCGCGCAGATCCATGGCGTCTATATCCTCGCGGAAAACGCGCAGGGCCTGGTGCTGGTCGACATGCATGCGGCGCACGAGCGCATCGTCTATGAACGGCTCAAGTCCGCGCTGACCGAACAGCAGCGCATCCCCAGCCAGCCGCTGCTGATCCCCGCGACCTTTGCCGCGACGCTGCAGGAAGTCGCGACGGCCGAGGCGCATGCCGATACCCTGGCCACGCTCGGGCTGGAAATCTCGCCTTTCTCTCCCAAGACCCTGGCCGTGCGCGCCGTGCCCGCGTCGCTGGCGCAGGGCGATGCGGTCGAGCTCGCGCGCAGCGTGCTCGGGGAACTGGGCGAGCATGACGCCAGCACGGTGGTGCAGCGCGCGCGCAACGAGATCCTGGCGACGATGGCCTGCCACGGCGCGGTGCGCGCCAACCGCAAGCTCACGCTCGACGAGATGAACGCGCTGCTGCGGCAGATGGAGGTCACCGAGCGCTCCGACCAGTGCAACCATGGCCGCCCGACCTGGCGCCAGATGTCGATGCGCGAGCTCGATGGGCTATTTTTGCGGGGGCGTTGAAGCCTGCGGCCTGCGCTTGGCTCCGCGTCGGCCTTGCAGCGGCGCAGCATTCTTGTAAAAGGCTTTCCTACGCATGTCCGACGCCCCGTTATAGGTCGCCCCAAAGCTTGAAGCGCACCAAAATCGCCCATCAACGCACCAGTCATGTACAAGACTTCCCCAAAATGATGCATGACGGCATACGTTTTGGGCATAATCTTCAAGCAAGTTTCCTGCAGCCTTTTTTCGTCAGAAAGAGTTTTTCATGAAGTACGAGTCCGTCCATCAATTCCTTGAACAGGTCGCCCAGCGCAACCCTGGCCAGCCCGAGTTTCTGCAAGCGGTGACCGAAGTGATGGAAAGCCTCTGGCCCTTCATTGAAAAGCATCCCAAGTACGCCGAAAACGGCCTGCTCGAGCGCCTCGTCGAACCCGAGCGCACGGTCATGTTCCGTGTAAGCTGGATTGACGACAAGGGCCATGTCCAGGTCAATCGCGGCTACCGCATCCAGCACAGCATGGCCATCGGCCCCTACAAAGGCGGCCTGCGCTTCCATCCCTCGGTCACGCTGTCGGTGCTCAAATTCCTGGCTTTCGAGCAAACCTTCAAGAACGCGCTCACCACGCTGCCCATGGGCGGCGGCAAGGGCGGCTCGGACTTCGACCCCAAGGGCAAGAGCCAGCTTGAAGTCATGCGCTTTTGCCAGGCCTTCGTCACCGAGCTGTACCGCCATGTCGGCCCCGACACCGATGTGCCCGCAGGCGACATGGGCGTGGGCGGCCGCGAGGTCGGCTTCATGGCCGGCATGTACAAGAAGCTGGCCAACAGCTCGGCCAGCGTGTTCACCGGCAAGGGCCTGTCCTTTGGCGGCTCGCTGATCCGCCCCGAGGCGACGGGCTACGGCACGGTCTACTTCGCGCAGGAAATGCTCAAGACGCGCGGCAAATCGTTTGATGGCCTGACGGTCTCGGTCTCGGGCTCGGGCAACGTCGCCCAGTACGCGGTCGAAAAGGCAATGGCGCTGGGCGCCAAGGTGGTGTCGGTGTCCGACTCCTCGGGCACGGTCTACGACGCGGCCGGCTTCGACAGCGCCAAGCTCGCGCTGCTGATGGACATCAAGAACCACCGCTACGGCCGCGTCAGCGATTACGCCGCCGAGGTGCCGGGCACGGAATTCCGCGCCGGCCAGACGCCCTGGCATATCTCGGTCGACGTGGCCCTGCCCTGCGCGACGCAAAACGAGCTGGACCTGAACGACGCCCAGACGCTGATGGCCAACGGCGTGCTGTGCGTGGCCGAAGGCGCGAACATGCCCTCGACCATCGAGGCCGCGAAGGCCTTCGAAGCCGCGGGCGTGCTCTACGCACCGGGCAAGGCCTCGAACGCGGGCGGCGTCGCGACCTCGGGTCTGGAGATGTGCCAGAACTCGGCGCGCCTGTCGTGGCCGGCCGAGGAAGTCGACGCGCGCCTGCTGCAGATCATGCAAGGCATCCATGCGGCCTGCATCAAGTACGGCCAGCGCGCGGATGGCACGGTGAGCTATATCGATGGCGCGAATGTCGCGGGCTTCGTCAAGGTGGCCGATGCGATGATGGCCCAGGGTGTCGTGTAGCCCCCACGCTTGCTCGCTTCGCGTAGCTGCGCTGCCCCCCGGGGGGGCGCGTTTTTGCCTTGGGGAGGCCCGGCGGCAAAAACCTGTCTTCTACGCCGCTGACAAGACAAAGGGACCCTCGGGTCCCTTTTTTCATGCCCTGCCGAGAGCGTCAATTGCCGCGCAGCGCCGCCGCATCGCACCAGCGCTGGGCCACCTGCGGCGTGGTCATGCAGACCGTCTCGTGCGTGGCCGTCGTGACGGCGCGCTCGAGCAGCTGGATGTCGGCCTCGTGCTGGCGCGCGACATGCGGGTCCTCGAAGAAGATCACGCGCTGGCAGCGCCGCTCGAGCACCAGGTCGGCAATCTGCGCGTCGCCGCCCAGCGGGCCGCTGCGGTAGCGGTCGACCCAGGGCTTGTCCGCGGGCCAGCCCTTGCTCCAGGCCATCTCGTTGAGCTTCTGCCCGGTGGTGCCCGTGCCCACGCGGCGCGCATAGCGCGACAGCAGCGCGAAGTTGCGCTCGGCGAATTCGAGCATTGCCGGCTTGAGCGCATCGTGCGCGATCAGCGCCAGCGTCTGCGACTCGAGCGCGTAGTAGCGTTTGGCCTGCGGGTCGGGCGCGAAGCCCCGGTGCAGCCGCTCGGCCTCGATCCAGTCGCGCGCCGAGGCCACCGTCGACAGGAAGGGCTTGCCATGGATCACGCACTGGCGCTTCAACGCCAGCGCTTCGGGAAAGATCGACGAGGGATCGACCGGATCGATGAAATAGATCGCGCCGTCGAGCTGGCGCTCGTCTTCTTCGAGGCCCACGACCTCGGCCACCAGCTTCATCAGCCCGCCTTCGCGGCCATAGGGATAGCGGCGCAGGCCCGCATAGCCGTGCAGCATGTGCGCGGCGCGGATCGCATCGTAGGTCCGGCCCACGGCATGCAGGCCGAGCTCGAGCTCGCGGATGCCCGACTCGCAGGCGCGCAGCCAGGAAAACAGGGCCGCGTCCTCGGCCTGGTGGTGAAGACGGTTGGCAGCTAAACCCAAGCGCATAGAGTTCTCTTGAAAAAATCGCCGAAGGCATACCGAATCCCGCTGACAGGTCGGTCAACAACCAGAGCATATCCTTGAATGTGCGCGTCGCGCCCCCACCTTTTCAAGCATATGCGTCCTGTCCACCTGGTTCTCGCTTCCCTGTGCTGCGCGCTGCTGGCGACCAGCGGCTGCTCGCTGCTCGATGCCAAGCAGCGCGAATGGATCTTCCAGCCCACCGAGCGCAGCTGGCACGGCGCCGACACCTCGGGCATGGAGGATGTCTGGATCGATTTCGACTCGCGCCTGTCGGGCGATGCGGTGCGCCTGCATGCGCTGTGGCTGCCTTCCGAGAACGCGAACGCGCCGGTGCTGCTGTACCTGCATGGCGCGCGCTGGAACGTGTCGGGCTCGTCGCAGCGCATCCGGCGCATGCAGTCGCTGGGCTTTTCGGTGCTGGCCGTCGACTACCGCGGCTTTGGCCAGAGCAGCGCCGGCCTGCCTTCGGAGAAGATGGCGATCGAGGATGCGCGCGCGGCGTGGGATTGGCTGGCCCAGCAGTATCCGCAAAAGCCGCGTTACCTGTTTGGCCATTCGCTGGGCGGCGCCATTGCAATCGCGCTGGCCAGCGAAGTCGACGACGAGCAGGGCACGCTGGTCGAAGGCACCTTCACGCGCATGTCCGATGTGCTGGCCAGCATGCGCTGGGGCTGGCTGCCCGTCGGGCCCCTGCTGACGCAGACCTTTGACTCGCAAAAGCGCGTGGCGCAGATCGGCTCGCCGCTGCTCGTCGTGCATGGCAGCGGCGACCGGCTGATTCCGCCGGCGCTCGGCGAGCAGCTGTATGCCGCGGCGCAGGGCCCCAAGCGCTGGGTGCTGGTCGAGGGCGGCAGCCACCACAACACCAATTCGGTGGGTTTGCCGCAGTACCGGATGGCGCTCGAGGATCTGTTTCACCTGCCGGCGGCGTCGCCTCCCGCGCGCTGAAACCGGGCCATTGCGGCGCGGGCGCGGCTGCGCTCTGCTACGCTCGGCGCCCCTGGCCCCGGCCTTTCCATTGACCTTTCGCGCCCGGCCCCTTGCGGCCGGGCGCCCGTTTTGTGACCATGAGCGACATGACCGCCTCTTCCCCCCTGCCCTGCATCGCGATTGCCGGCCCGACGGCTTCGGGAAAAACCGCGGGAGCGATGGCGCTGGCCGCCGCGCTGGGCGCACGCGGCCAGGCCGTCGAGATCATCAGCGTCGACTCGGCGCTGGTCTACCGCGGCATGGATATCGGCACGGCCAAGCCTTCGGCGGCTGAACTGGCGGCGGTGCCGCATCACCTCGTAGACATTCGCGATCCGCTGCAGGCCTATAGCGCCGCCGAGTTCGTGCAGGATGCCGAACGGCTGATCGGCGAGATCCGCGCGCGCGGCGCGCTGCCGCTGCTGGTCGGCGGCACGATGCTGTATTTCAAGGCGCTGTTCGACGGCATCGACGACATGCCCGCGGCCGATGCCGGCGTGCGCGCGCAGCTCGAAGCGCAGGCCGCGGTGATAGGCTGGCATGGCATGCATGCGGAGCTCGCCAAGGTCGATCCTGAGACCGCGGCGCGGCTCGCGCCCGGCGACAGCCAGCGCATCCAGCGCGCGCTCGAGGTGTGGACCGTTTCGGGCCAGCCGCTGTCGCACTTCCACACCCGCGCGCGCGCGGCCCGCGCCGACGCCGCACCTGTTGCCACGCTGTTCTCGCTGGAGCCCAACGAGCGCAGCTGGCTGCATGCACGCATCGCGCAGCGCTTCGACGCGATGCTCGAGGCCGGCCTGGTCGAGGAAGTCGCGGGCCTGCGCGAACGCGGTGATCTGCACCCCGATCTGCCCTCGATGCGCTGCGTCGGCTACCGCCAGGTCTGGGAGGAGATGGACTGGCAGACGCGGCGCGGCGGCGATCTCAATCGCTACCTGCTGCGCGAAAAAGGCATTGCCGCGACGCGCCAGCTCGCCAAGCGCCAGATCACCTGGCTGCGCAGCATGCCGCAGCGCCAGGTCATTACCTGCGATGCGCCCGATGCGACCGCGGCGCTGGTGCAGGCGGCGCTGGCCTCTCTGGACCACAACGGCTGACACCATGACGGCCCTCGACAGCGCTTTCCCGCCGGCCATCGCGGTGCAGGGCCTGGCCAAGCACTATGCGGATGCCAGCGTCTTCAGCGCCGTGTCGTTCGATGTCGCACCCGGCGAGTTCGTCGCCATCGTCGGCGAATCGGGCGTGGGCAAGTCGACGCTGCTCAACTGCCTGGCCGGGCTCGACCATTGGGATGCAGGGCGCATCGCGCACGCCGGCATCGATCTGGGCACGCTGGGGGACGACCAGCGCGCGTTGTGGCGCCGCGCGCACCTGGGCTTCGTGTTCCAGGCTTTCCATGTGCTGCCCCACCTCGATGTCGCGCAGAACGTCGGCCTGCCGCTGCTGCTGCTGGGCCGCCAGCGCGAGGCGCCCGCGCGCGTGCAGGAGATGCTCGACGCCGTGGGCCTGGGTGGGCTCGGCGCGCGATTGCCGCAGCAGCTCAGCGGCGGGCAGCTGCAGCGCGTGGCCATCGCGCGCGCGCTGGTGCACCGCCCGCGCCTGCTGCTGGCCGACGAGCCGACGGGCAATCTCGACCCGTCCACGGCGACGCGCATTCTCGATCTGCTGACCTCCCAGGCACGCGCGGCCGGCGCGGCGCTGGTGCTCGCGACGCATTCGCGCGACGCCGCGCTGCGCGCCGACCGGGTGCTGCAGCTGCGGGCGGACGGCATCTCCGTGGCCTGATCCATGCTCGGCCTGCTGCGCACCTTCTCCCTGCAGGAGCTGCTGCACCACCCCTGGCGCACGGCCAGCGCGCTGCTGGCGGTGGTGCTGGGCGTGGCGCTGGGCTTTGCGGTGCATGTGATCAATGCCTCGGCGCTCGATGAATTCTCGCGCGCCGTGCGCAGCGTGCAGGGCCAGCCCGATCTCGAACTGCGCGCGATGCAGGGCGCGCTGCCCGAGCAGCTCTACGGCCTGATCGCGCGCAACGCCGCGGTCGCACGCGCCGCGCCCTGGCTCGAGGCCGCGGTGCAGGCGCAGCGCGCCGAGGGCAGCGCACCCGCCGTCACCTTGCGGCTGCTCGGCGGCGATGCACTGCAGCTCGCGCCGATGGCGCCGGCGCTGATGCCGCGGCTGTTCGAGGGCAGTGACCGGCTCGATCTGTTTGCGCCCGACGCCGTATTCCTCAACGCCGCGGCGCTGCAGGCGCTGGGCCTGAGCGAAGCCCAGGCCCCGGGCGCGCAGCTGTCGTGGCGCTTGCCCTCGGTTTCCTCGGGCCCGCCCCTCGCGCCGGTCAAAGTGCGCATTGCCGGCACCGTGGCCGCGAGCGGCCCGCCGCTGGCGCTGATGGACATCGGCGCGGCGCAGGATCTGCTGCAGCGCTGGGGCGAGATCAGCCGCGTCGATCTGCTGCTTGCGCCCGGTGCCGACGCCGACCAGCTTCTCACTCAATTGCGCGCCGTGCCGAGATGGCCTGCGGGCGTGCTCGCCAGCGTGCCGGGCAACGAGCAGCAGCGCGTGGCACAGATGTCGCGCGCCTACCGCGTGAACCTCACGGTGCTCGCGCTGGTGGCGCTGTTCACCGGCGCGTTCCTGGTGTTCTCGGTGCTGTCGCTGAGCGTGGCGCGGCGCGCGCCGCAGTTCGCGCTGCTGGCAGTGCTCGGGCTCACGGCGCGCGAGCGCCGCACCTTGGTGCTGGCCGAATCGGCCGTGCTCGGCGTGCTGGGCAGCGCCGGCGGCATTGCGTTGGGCCTGGGGCTCGCGGCGCTGGCATTGCGGGTGCTGGGCGGCGATCTGGGCGGCGGCTACTTCGGGGATGTGCAGCCCGCGCTGCAGTGGAGCGTGGGCGCGGCGCTGGTGTTTGCGGGCCTGGGGCTGGCCGCGACGCTGGCCGGTGGCTGGTGGCCCGCGCGCACCGCGCAGCAGCTGCCCGCGGCCGCAACCCTCAAGGGGCTGGGCGCGCTGCAGATTCCCGAGGCCGGCGCGCGGCTGCCGCTGGTGCTGCTGACGGCTAGCTTGGTTCTCGCCTGGCTGCCGCCGATTGTCGGCATTCCGCTGGCGGCCTATGTGTCGGTCGCGCTGCTGCTGCTGGGCGGCATGGCGGCGCTGCCCTGGCTGCTGGGCAAGCTGCTCGCGCGGCTGCCCGAATTCGCACGCCAGCGCCCGCTGTGGCTGCTGGCCTTCGAACGCGCGCGGCGCATGCGCGCCAGCGCCAGCGTGGCCGTGGGCGGCGTGGTCGCGAGCCTGAGCCTGGCGGTGGCGCTCACCGTCATGGTCAGCAGTTTTCGCGGCTCGATGCTCGAATGGCTCGACACCGCGCTGCCCGCGCCAGCCTATGTGCGCGCCGCGGGCGGCTCGGCGCAGGGCGAGGCGGGGCTGCTCGATGCGCGCCTGCTCCAGGCTGTGCGCGCGCTGCCCGGCGTGGCGCGCGCCCAGCCCCAGCGCAACGCAAGCCTGGCGCTCGACAGCCGCCAGCCGGCGCTGGCGCTGCTGGTGCGCCCGCTGCAGGGCGCCGAGGCCCAGCCGCTGCCCTGGCTTGCGCCGCCGCTGCCCGTGCCGCCGGGCCTGATCGGCGTGCATGTCAGCGAGGCCGCGGCCCAGCTCTACGGATTGCAGCCCGGCCAGCGCTGGAGCGCGCTGCAAACCGCGTTCCCGCGTGCCGAGGGAGAGTTTTTCGTCGCCGGCATCTGGCGCGACTATGTGCGCCAGTTCGGCGCCATCGCCATCGATGGCGCGGACTATCTGCGCCTCACGGGCGATACGCGGCTGTCGGATATCGCCCTCTGGCCCGCGCCGGGAGCGGATCTGGCCGAACTTCAGGCGCGGATCCATGCACTGTCGTCCACCCCGCTGGAATGGGTGAGCAGCGCGGGGCTGCGCGAGCGCTCGATGCGTATCTTCGACCGCAGCTTTGCCGTGACCTACTGGCTGCAGGCGGTGGCCATCGGCATCGGCCTGTTCGGCATTGCCGCGAGCTTCAGCGCCCAGGTGCTCGCGCGGCGCAAGGAGTTCGGGCTGCTGGGCCACCTGGGGCTCACGCGGCGGCAGATCCTGGGCGTCGTTGCCGGCGAAGGCGCGGTCTGGAGCGCCTTGGGCGCGCTGGCCGGCACGGTGCTGGGCCTGGGCGTGGCCGTGATCCTGGTGCATGTCGTCAACCCGCAGAGCTTCCACTGGACCATGGAGCTGCGCCTGCCCGGGCTGCGCCTGCTGCTGCTGGCGCTGGCCGTCACGGCCGCGGGCACGCTGGCCGCCTGGCTCGCGGGGCGCGCGGCGGCCGGGCGCGATGCGGTGCTGGCGGTGAAGGAAGACTGGTAGCGGGGGCTTCACGGCATTGTCACGAAGCTCGGCTACAACCCAGGCTTCGACACTTTCTGCCGCCCCTCCACCATGGCTTTCTTCCTGCGTCTGCTGCCCCGTACCCACACCCGCGTGTTTGCGCTGAGCGTCCTTGCCACTGCCCTGCTTGCTGCCTGCGGCGGCGATGACAACGACGACCAGGCCGTCGTCACGCCCCCGCCCGTGGTGGTCGTGCCGCCCGTCGTCACGCCCCAGCCCGAAGCCACGCCGCTGACCGTCAAGCTCGAGAAGATCGGCAACTACGCGACCGGCGAATTCGTCAAGAGCGCTGCCGAAATCACCGCCTACGATGCCGCGAGCAAGCGCAGCTTCGTCGTCAACGCACTGGCCGGCGCCGTCGACGTGCTGGACCTGAGCAACCCGGCGCTGCCCGTCAAGGTCGGCCGCATCGAAGGCACGGCCGTCCTGGCCGGCGCCGAGATCAACAGCGTTGCCGTGCGCAATGGCATCGTCGCCGTTGCCATGCAGGCCCGCGTGAAGACCGACAACGGCCGCATGGCGCTCTACAGCGCCAGCACGCTCGAGCTGATCAGCCAGATCGAGATCGGCGCGCAGCCCGACATGGTGACCTTCACCCCCGACGGCCGCTATGTGCTGGTCGCCAACGAAGGCGAGCCCAGCGACGACTACCAGATCGACCCCGAAGGCTCGGTCAGCGTGATCGACGTCAGCGATGCGAAGAAGCCCGTCGCGCGCACCGCCGGCTTCACGCAGTTCAACGGCCAGGAAGCGGCGCTGCGCGCGCGCGGCGTGCGCATCTTCGGCCCCAAGGCCACGGCCGCCAAGGACTTCGAGCCCGAGTACATCGCCGTGTCTGCCGACAGCCGCACCGCCTGGGTCACGCTGCAGGAGAACAATGCGCTCGCGCGCATCGATCTGGCCTCGGCCCGGGTGGTGTCGGTGGCCGCGCTGGGCTACAAGGACAACAGCCTCGAAGCCAACGCGCTCGATATCCAGGACGAAGACGGCAAGCTCAACATCACGACCTGGGGCGGCCTGCGCAGCCTCTACATGCCCGACTCCATCGCGGCCTATGAAGCCGGCGGCAAGACCTACCTGGTCACCGCCAACGAAGGCGATGCGCGCGCCTGGGGCGAAGACAACCCGGCCTATGTGAACGGCGACACCAGCAAGGGCTTCATGGAGGAGTTCCGCGTCAAGCACCTGACCAACGCCAAGGGCTGGAGCGGGCGCAAGGGCGACGACCTGCCCGCGCACCTGAGCGCGCTGGCCGCGGGCGGCCTGCTCAACCCCGCGACCTTCGCCTACTGCGGCGCGACCCCGGGCAACCCCGGCAAATGCCGCGACGACAACATGCTCGGGCGCCTGAAGGTCACCTGGACCCAGGGCTACCAGCAGAACCCCGACGGCTCGCCCGTGATGTACACCGCCGCCGGCCTGCCCAGCGCGACCGGCGACCGCCTCATGTACGACAACCTGTATGCGTTTGGCGGCCGCTCGTTCTCGATCTGGGACGACAATGGCGCCCAGGTCTGGGATTCGGGCGCGGCGATCGAGAAGTTCCTCGCCAGCGATGCCTGCAAGCTCGGCAGCGCACGCAGCATTCCCTGCAAGACCTACTTCAACACCGGCCACGACGAAACCGCCACTTTCGACGCACGCAGCAGCTCCAAGGGCCCGGAACCCGAAGGCCTGGCCGTCGGCAAGGTCGGCAACAAGACCTTCGCGTTTGTCGGCCTCGAGCGCATGGGCGGCGTGCTGGTGTACGACATCACCAACCCGCGCGCGCCGGTGCAGATGGACTACCTCAACACGCGCGAGAACTGGGAGCTCGACCCCGAGAAGAACCTCGCCAAGGTCGGCGACCTGGGCCCCGAAGGCCTGCACTTCGTGCCCGCGGCCCAGTCGCCCAATGGCAAGCCGCTGCTGATCGTCGGCAACGAGGTCAGCGGCACGACGGCGATCTTCGAACTCAAGATGACGTACTGAGCCTGAGCGTGCACGGCGGGCTTGCGCTACATTGGCAGACGCCATGTCTGCCTTCCGCCCGCCGCTTCACGCTTCCCGCCGCCACTGGCTGATCCAGGCCGCGGCCGGTACCGCCGTATTGGCGCTGCCGGCCGCGGCCTGCGCACTTGCGGCGCGCCGCTTCGAATTCCCGCGCGATTTCGGCAGCCATCCCGAGCTGGGCACCGAGTGGTGGTACATCACCGGCCAGGCCCAGGCCCAGGGCCGGCTGCTGGGTTTCCAGCTGACCTTCTTTCGCAAACGCATCCCCTCCACCCAGCAGCTGCGCTCGGCCTTCGCCGCGCGCCAGCTGGTCCTGGGCCACGCGGCGCTGACCGATGTCGCGGGCCGGCGCCAGCTGCACGCGCAGCACAGCGCGCGCGCCGGCATGGGCCTGGCGCATGCGCGCGAAGGCGATACCGATGTGCAGCTGGGCAACTGGTTCCTGCGGCGCACGCCCGCGCCTTCGGGCACCGCCGCGCAGGCCAGCCGCTATGACGCGCATCTCACCGGCGAGGGCTTCGTGCTCGATCTGCAGCTGGCCACCACCCAGCCCGTGCTGCTGCAGGGCCAGGCCGGCCTCTCGCGCAAGGGGCCCGAGGCCGTGCAGGCCAGCTACTACTACAGCCAGCCGCAATTGGCCGTCACGGGCCGCATCACGCTGGACGGCCAAGTGCTGGCCATCGATGACGTGCCCACCAACCGTGCCTGGCTGGACCATGAGGCGAGCGACGCGCTGCTGCATCCCGAAGCCCAGGGATGGGACTGGATCGGCATGAATCTCGACGACGGCAGTGCCCTCACCGCCTTCCATCTGCGCCGGCCCGATGGCAGCGCTCTGTGGGCCGGCGGCTCCTGGCGCATGCCTGGGCAGGCCGCGCGGATCTTCACGGAGCGCGAAGTGGTGTTCATCCCCCAGCGCTGGTGGACCAGCCCTGACAGCCGCGCGCGTTATCCGGTGGAGTGGCGCGTGACCACACCGGTCGGGAGCTGGCTGGTGCGGGCTTTGCTCGATGCTCAGGAGCTCGATAGCCGTTCTTCGACGGGGACGATCTATTGGGAGGGCTTGTGTGATCTGCGGGAGGTGTCGGGGAATGCGCTGCGAGGGCGGGGGTATCTGGAGATGACGGGGTATGCGCAGAGGTTGAAGATCTAAATTTGTAGTCTGTCTGGCGTGGAAAGCGCAATTTGCTTGCAGCATGCTCTTGCCGAGGGCAGGAGCCGGGTCTCGGCCCGGCAGCCGAGATAGCTTCTTTGGGGCTCGTCCGGTGTGAGCCTTGCCTCTAGCTAGCCCTTGCAGGGATGACGACCCTCAATTTCCCCGTTCGTCCTGAGCTTGCCTGGGCGGCCCCGTCGAAGGATGAACGGCCCCCTTCAATAACGTTAGCGTGTGGACTATCAAGCGTGAGGGCAGCAACCTTCAAGGGCTATCTATAGTCAAGCCCAACACCCGTCACCACTTAAAGAAGCTATCCCGGCCCCGGCTTCGCCCATCTGTCTGCGTCTGCCGCGCGCAGGGCCCGGGCTGGCCGGAGTGCCGAAGGACACGGAGGCTTCGTAAACTGACTCACCGCGGTTGTCCGAGCGCAGCGGCGTAGCCGCGAAGCGAGTTCCGCGGTGCAGCCCGGGACCGAGCACGGCAGGTTGCCCGTAGCGCAGCGAAGGGTCGCAGACAGCTGGGCCGCACTTCTTTGCCCCCTTTCTTGTTGCGTGCGGCGTGTGACAAGAAAGGGGGTCGGCTGCCGGGCCGAGACCCGGCTCCTGCCCGTGGCAACGGCATGTCGTTAGACACACACATGGACCCCCAGATCAAACCTTCTTGCGCCCCAACCAAGCATTGATCTCTCCCATGATCCCGCGCCGGAAAGCCAACACACAGACCACAAAGATCAGCCCGGTAACGATGGTCACCGACTCGCCCAGCGTGTTGAACCACTCGAACCCAGTCAACCGACCCAGGAACGTACCCAGCTCACCGATCTTGTTTTCGATCAGCACCACGACAGCCGAGCCGACAAGCGGACCAGAAAGCGTCCCCAGCCCCCCCATCAAAGTCATCAGCACCACATGCCCCGAGGTGGTCCAGTGCGCATCCGACAGCGTCGCAAAGCCCAGCACCACCGTCTTGAGCGACCCCGCCAGCCCAGTCAGCGCCGCCGACAGCACAAAGGCCAGCAGCTTGAAACGCGTGGTGTCATAGCCCAGCGAAATCGCGCGTGGCTCGTTTTCCTTGATCGCCTTGAGCACCTGGCCGAAAGGCGAATGCACCGTGCGCACGATCAGCAGGAACGCCGCCACGACAATGGCCAGCGCCACGTAATACATCGTCAGGTCGTTGGACAGATCGATCACGCCAAACAGATTGCCGCGCGGCACGCCCTGCAGCCCGTCCTCGCCGCCGGTTTGCGGCACCTGCAGGCACACGAAGAAGACCATCTGCGCCAGCGCCAGCGTGATCATCGAGAAATAGATGCCCTGGCGGCGAATCGCAAGCCAGCCGAACAGCAGCCCCAGCAGCGCGCCGCCCAGCGTGCCCAGCAGCATGCCGAGCTCGGGCGACAGGCCCCAGACCTTCATGCCGTGGCCGGTGAGATAGGCTGCCGTGCCCAGGAAAGCCGCGTGGCCGAAGGACAGCAGGCCGGTGTAGCCCAGCAGCAGATTGAACGCCGCGGCAAACAGCGCGAAGCACATCAGCTTCATCACGAATACCGGGTAGGCGCCGACGAATGGCGCGACGATCAGGCCCAGCAGCAGCAGGCCATAGCCAATTCTTGCAAGAAGCTTGGTGTTCATGTGCGTGGCCCCTTATTTTTCTTTGCCGAACAGGCCGGCGGGGCGGATCAGGAGAACGATGACCATGATGACGAACACCACGGTCGACGAAGCCTGGGGATAGAAGACCTTGGTCAGGCCCTCGATGACGCCCAGGCCCAGGCCGGTGACGATGGCACCCATGATCGAGCCCATGCCGCCAATGACCACCACGGCAAACACCACGATGATCAGGTTCTGCCCCATCAGCGGCGAGACCTGGTACACGGGTGCCGCGAGCACGCCGGCAAAGGCGGCGAGGGCCGCGCCGAACGCATAGGTCAGCGTGATCATCACCGGCACGTTGACGCCGAAGGCCTCGACCAGGCGCGGGTTCTCGGTGCCGGCGCGCAGGTAGGCTCCCAGGCGCGTCTTCTCGATCACGAACCAGGTCGCCAGGCACACCGTCACGGAGGCCAGCACCACCCAGGCGCGGTAGTTGGGCAGCATCATGAAGCCCAGGTCCGTCGCGCCTTCGAGCAGCTCGGGCGTGTCGTAGCCCAGGCCCGACACGCCGTAGACCGAGCGGAACACGCCCTCGATCAGCAGCGACAGGCCCAGCGTCAGCAGCAGGCCGTAGAGATGGTCGAGACGGTAGATCCAGCGCAGCAGGAAGCGTTCGATCAACACGCCCAGCAACCCGACGATCAGCGGCGCCACGCCCAGCATCACCCAGTAGTTGATGCCGAAGTAGTTCATCGCCATCCAGGTGCTCACGGCCCCGAGCATGAACAGCGCCCCATGTGCGAAATTGATCACGTTGAGCAGGCCGAAAATCACGGCCAGGCCCAGGCTCAAGATCGCATAGAACGAGCCGTTGACCAGCCCCAGCAGGAGCTGGCTCATCAGGCCCGGCAAAGAAACACCAAGAATTTCCATGGGGTATACGCGAAAGGGTGAAGGGAATCAGGCCGGGGAAGTGGCTGTTACTTCCAGGCGGAGCACTTGGTTTCGGCCTTGGTGGTCCAGACCTGGTCGGCCGGCAGCGTGGCCAGCACCTTCAGGTAGTCCCAGGGCTTCTTCGACTCGGCGGGCGACTTGACTTCGACCAGGTACATGTCGTGCGCGTAGGTGCCGTCGGGGCGGATGCTGCCCTTGGCGTAGAAGTCCGACAGCGGCGTGCTCTTGAGATAGGCCATGACCTTCTCGGCATTGGTGGTCTTGGTTGCCTGCACGGCCTTGAGGTACTGCGTCACGGCCGAGTAGTCGGCGGCATGGATGTCGGTGGGCATGCGCTTGGTCTTGGCGTAGAACTTGTTGGCAAACGCGCGCGTCTGGTCGTTCATGTCCCAGTACCAGCTGGTGGTGTGCAGCAGGCCTTCGGTGTTCTTCAGGCCCAGGCTGTGGATGTCGGTGAGGAACACCAGCAGGCCCGCGGTCTTCATCGACTTGTTGATGCCGAATTCCTTGGCCGCCTTGATCGCGTTGATGGTGTCGCCGCCGGCGTTGGCCAGGCCCAGGACCTGCGCCTTCGAGGCCTGCGCCTGCAGCAGGAAGGAGGAGAAGTCCGAGGCGTTGAGCGGGTGCTTGACGCTGCCGTTGACCTTGCCGCCCTTGGCCTTGATCACCGCCGTCGTGTCGGTCTCGAGCGCCTGGCCAAACGCATAGTCGGCCGTCAGGAAGAACCAGTCCTTGCCGCCGCGCTCCACCACCGCGCCGCCCGTGCCCTTGGCCAGCGCCACGGTGTCGTAGGCATAGTGCACCGTGTAGGGGTTGCACTGCTCGTTGGTCAGCGCCGACGAGCCCGCGCCGCTGTTGAAGTGCACGCGCTTTTTCTCGTTGGCCACCTGCGATACCGCCAGCGCCGTGCCGGAATTGGTGCCGCTGAACACCATCGTCACGCCCTGGGTGTCGATCCATTCGCGCGCCTTGCTGGCGGCGATGTCGGCCTTGTTCTGGTGGTCGGCGGAAACCAGCTCGATGTTCTGGCCCAGCACCTTGCCGCCGAAGTCGTCGATGGCCATCTGCATGGCCAGCGCGCCGTTCTTGCCTTCGACGTCGGCATACAGGCCCGACATGTCGGTGATGAAACCGATCTTCACCTTTTCCTGGGCCTGGGCCAGCGGGGTCACCAAGCCTGCCGCAGCCAATACGCAAGCCAGCGTCGTCAACGAATTCTTCATGGAATATCTCCTGGATGGATAAGGCTCAAACAGACAATTGCGGCCCGCCCGGCGCGGTCGCCGCGAAGAAAACCGGGCTATACGCCCAGCAGTTCATTCAACACGGGCATCTTCGACTGCAGCTCGGCGGCGCCGAAGCGCTCGACGATGCGGCCATGCTCCATGACATAGAAACGGTCGGCCAGCGGCGCGGCGAAATGGAAGTTCTGCTCGACCATGACCACCGTGTAGCCCTTCTCGCGCAGCGCGGTGATCATGCGCGCGAGCGCCTGCACGATGACCGGCGCCAGGCCTTCGGAAATCTCGTCGAGCAGCAGCAGCCGCGCGCCGGTGCGCAGGATGCGCGCCACGGCCAGCATCTGCTGCTCGCCGCCCGACAGCCGCGTGCCCTGGCTGTGGCGCCGCTCCGCCAGATTGGGGAACATGTCGTAGATTTCCTCGACCGACATGCCCTTCTCTCCGGTCTTGAGCGCCGGCGGCAGCAGCAGGTTCTCCTCGCAGCTCAGGCTCGAGAAGATGCCGCGCTCCTCGGGGCAGTAACCCAGCCCCAGGTGTGCGATGCGGTGCGTGGGCATGCCGATGGTCTCGACGCCATTGATCCTGACCGAGCCCTTGCGCGCACCCGTCAGGCCCATGACGGCGCGCAGCGTCGAGGTGCGCCCCGCGCCGTTGCGCCCGAGCAGCGTCACGACTTCGCCGGGCTGCACCGTCATGTCGACGCCATGCAGCACATGCGATTCGCCATACCAGGCCTGAAGGCCCTTGATTTCCAGCGCCGGCTGGCCGGCGTTATTGTTCTGCACTGTCATCTCAGTTCCCCACGACGCTGTGAACTACCCATAGCCCATGAAACTGGCGTGTCTCAGGCCAGGGGCAGCGAGCAAGGGCCGCCCCGCAGCGAGGCTGCCGTCCCCCTCCACCGAAGGATGAGAGGGGGAAGCCGCGTAAGCGGCTCAGGGGGTGCTTCATTAATGCGCTCCCTGGAGTTGGCCATCAGTGGTGCCCATATAGGCTTCCATGACCTTGGGGTTGCTCGAGACTTCGCCGTAGGGCCCTTCGGCCAGCACCGCGCCGCGCTGCAGCACCGTGATGCAGTCGGCAATGCTCGATACGACCTTCATGTTGTGCTCGACCATCAGGATGGTGCGCCCGGCCGAGACCTTCTTGATCAGCTGGGTCACGCGGTCCACGTCCTCGTGGCCCATGCCCTGGGTGGGCTCGTCCAGCAGCATCAGTTCGGGCTCCATCGCCAGCGTGGTCGCGATCTCGAGCGCGCGCTTGCGGCCATAGGGCAGGTTCACCGTCAGCTCATCGGCCAGATGCTCGAGGTTGACTTCGGCCAGCAGCGCCATCGCGCGCTCGTTGAGCTGGTCGAGGCTTTTCTCGCTGCGCCAGAAATGAAAGGCCGTGCCGAGCTTGCGCTGCAAGCCCACGCGCACGTTCTCGAGCAGCGTGAGGTGCGAGAACACCGCCGAGATCTGGAACGAGCGGATCACCCCGCGGCGCGCGATCTGCGAGGGCTGGGCGCGCGTGATGTCCTCGCCGTTGAAACGGATGCTGCCCGAGGTCGGTTCGAGGAACTTCGTCAGCAGGTTGAAACAGGTGGTCTTGCCGGCGCCGTTCGGCCCGATCAGCGCATGGATGGCGCCGCGGCGGACCGACAGGTTCACATCGCTGACCGCGGTGAAACCCTTGAACTGCTTGGTCAGGTGGCTGGTCTCGAGAATGACGTCGCTCATGTGCGCTCTGGTCGCTCCGGTGGATGCTGCAAAACCATGAGGGACTGCCTCGCGGCGGTCCCCGGGGGGATATGCGTTGCATCGTATGCCGCGACCTCGAACGCGACACTGGGGCAACTACCTTGGTACAAACGCTAGAGCGAGCTTGCGCGGCAGTACCTTCCATCCGACCTGCAAGCAAAGACCGGCCTTTGCAGCGAAGTGGCTGCAAACATGGTGCGCGTGAGCGCCAGAAAAAATGTTGTCGAAAATGTCCGCAACCAACATTTCAACCGGTGCCTGGGCGTTTTTCACCCGGTTTTCCGGAGCGCGGTGGGCCGGGCAGCGCCCCCTACTGCAGCGTGTCCTTGGCCCCGTCGGCAAGTGCCAGCGGCAGCACGCCGATGCCCTCCTCGACCAGCGCCGCGGCCTCCTTGATGCTGGCCTGCCCGCGGATGCCGCGCGCCTCGATCTCGCCATGGTGCATGCGCCGCGCCTCGTCGGCAAAACGCGCGCCCACATCCTCGGTCGACCTCGCGCGACGCGCGCAGCCAGGCCGCCTGCAGGGCCTGGCGCGAGGGCACGGAAGCGGTGGTGGACGGGAGAGCCGTGGAAGGGGCAGCGGGCGCGGCGGCGCCCAGGTTAAGACGCGGCGCACTCAGGCGCTTTTCGATCTCCACATCGCCGCACAGCGGGCATTGCACCAGCGCGCGCGCGTTCTGCGACTGGAAGTCATCTTCCGAAGCAAACCAGCCTTCGAACAAATGGCCATGCCGGCAGGCGAGATCAAGGACCTTCATGGCAATTCACGGGGCGGCCCATGCCATTCAGTGGCGATGACGGAGCAGATAACGGTAAACGAAGCCAGGAAAACCCAGCGTCAGGAACAGTGTAGCGGTCACCGCATAGAACTCCCAGCCCTGCGGCGCCACCTGCCCCACGCGCTGCTCGAGCAGCCGCGCCAGGCCGCCGACCAGCAGATACAGCAGCAGCATCTCGAGCAGCCGCATCGCCAGCGGCTTGCGCACGCGCGCCACCGGCCCGGCAATGAACCAGCGGTGGTTGATGAATGGCAAATTGGCGGCCACCAGGGCCGCCAATATCACCAGCCAGATGGAGGCTGTCTGAGTCATGAAATTGAAAACCCCTGGACCGGGTGATGCCCATATCCAGGGGTTGTGCGGTTTAACGCGCCATTTTACGACGCAAGCGCGCGGACGATCGCATCGGCACACAGCGACATCAGGCCGCCCGGGAACAGGCCCAGCACCAGGATCAGCGCGCCATTGACGGTCAGCACCATGCGCACATCGAGCGGCGCCGACACGCTGGTCGCGGTGATCGGGGCATCGAAGTACATGACCTTGACGACGCGCAGGTAGTAGAAGGCGCCGATCAGCGACATCACCACCGCGAACACCGCCAGCGCGATGTAGAGCGTCTCGCCCGAGGCGACCAGCGACTGCAGCACGGCGAGCTTGGCGTAGAAGCCCACCAGCGGCGGGATACCGGCCATCGAGAACATGCAGATCGCCATGATGCCGGCGTACAGCGGGCTGCGCTGGTTCAGGCCGGACAGATCGGAGATCTCCTCGCTCTCGAAGCCTTCGCGCGCCAGCAGCAGCACGACGCCAAAGGTCGCGAGCGTGGTCAGCACGTAGGTGATGACGTAGAACATCGCCGAGCTGTAGGCGTTCTCGACGGTGGCGGGATCGACATTGCCGTTGATCACGCCCGACAGCAGGCCCAGCAGCACGAAGCCCATCTGCGAGATCGTCGAATAGGCCAGCATCCGCTTGAGGTTGGTCTGCCCGATGGCCGCGAGGTTACCGATCAGCAGCGAGCCGATCGCCAGCACCGCGAGCATCTGCTGCCAGTCGATGGCCAGCGGCAGCAATCCGTCCACCAGCAGGCGGATGGTCATGGCAAACGCGGCCAGCTGGGGCGCGCCGCCGATCAGCAGCGTCACCGCCGTGGGTGCGCCTTGGTAGACGTCGGGCAGCCACATGTGGAAAGGCACCGCGCCCATCTTGAACGCCAGGCCGGCAACGACGAACACCAGGCCGAACACCAGCACCTGATGGCGGATCTCGCCCGAGTTGATCGCGCGGAACACCTGGCCGATATCGAGCGAACCGGTCGCGCCGTAGATCATCGACATGCCGTAGAGCAGGAAACCGCTGGCCATCGCGCCGAGCACGAAGTACTTCATCGCGGCTTCGACGGCCACTTCGTTGTCGCGGCGCAGCGCCACCAGCGCGTAGCTGGCCAGCGTCATCAGTTCCAGGCCGAGGTACAGCACCAGGAAGTTGTTGCCCGAGATCATGATGAACATGCCCAGCAGCGCGAACAGCGACAGCGTGAACAGCTCGCCGCCGCGCAGCATGTCGCGGTCGGCGGAGTACGGACGTGCATAGACCAGCGTCACCATCAAGGCAATGGTGGCAAAGCACTTGAGCCAGTTGCCCATGGCGTCACTGACCACCATGTTGCCCCAGCCGTAGAAGGTGCTGCCGCTCGAGGCATAGAAGCCCTGGAGCACGGCCACGACCGCAAGGGTCAGCAGCGTCAGCACATAGGTAGCGGTACGGCGCGGGCTGTGCACGCCCAGGTCGACCAGGGCAATCACGCATGCCATGACCAGGAGCAGAATCTCCGGGTAGATCGCAAGCCAGCTGATGTTGTCAATCATCTCGAGTCTCTCAGTTCAGTCTGGTCATTCAAGGCAGTTTGGACACGGCGACCTGCTGCAACAGCTGGGCCACGGATACGTCCATCACGTCCGTGAAGGGCTTGGGGTACACGCCCATGTAGAGCACGGCTGCCGCAAGCACCGCCATCACGAAGAATTCGCGGGCGTTGATGTCGGTCAGGCCACGCACGTTGTCGTTGGCGATCGGGCCCAGGTACACGCGCTTGTACATCCACAGCGTGTAGCTCGCGCCGAAGATCAGCGCCGTGGCTGCGCCCAGGCCGACCCAGAAGTTGAACTTCACCGCGCCCAGGATCACCATCCACTCGCCGACGAAGCCGGCCGTCGCGGGCAGGCCGCAGTTGGCCATCGCGAAGAACAGCGCGAAGGCCGCGAACTTGGGCATGGTGTTCACCACGCCGCCGTAGGCTGCGATCTCCCGCGAATGCACGCGGTCGTAGAGCACGCCGATCGACAGGAACATCGCGCCCGACACGAAGCCGTGGGCAATCATCTGCACCAGGCCGCCGGAGACGCCCAGGTCGTTGAAGATGAAGAAGCCCAGCGTCACGAAGCCCATGTGCGCGACGGACGAATAAGCCACGAGCTTCTTCATGTCGCGCTGCACCAGCGCCACCATGGCCACGTAGATCACGGCAATCAGCGACAGCGCGATCATCAGCCAGGCCCATTCGCGCGACGCGTCGGGGGCGATGGGCATCGAGAAGCGCAGGAAACCGTAGGCGCCGAGCTTGAGCATGATGGCCGCCAGCACGGCAGAACCGCCCGTGGGCGCCTCGACGTGCACGTCGGGCAGCCAGGTATGCACCGGCCACATCGGCACCTTGACTGCGAACGCCGCGAAGAACGCGAAGAACAGGAAGGTCTGGGCCGTGCCCGACAGCGGCATCGCGTGCCAGGTCGCGATGTCGAAGCTGCCGCCCGACTGGACGTACAGGTAGATCAGCGCGATCAGCATCAGCAGCGAGCCGAGCAGCGTGTAGAGGAAGAACTTGAACGCCGCGTAGATCTTGTTCGGGCCGCCCCAGATGCCGATGATCAGGTACATCGGGATCAGCGTGGCTTCGAAGAACACGTAGAACAGCATGCCGTCCAGCGCGCTGAACACGCCGATCATCAGACCGGACAGGATCAGGAACGCGGCCATGTACTGGTTCACGCGCTCGGTGATCGATTCCCACGACGCAATCACCACGATCACGGTGATGAAAGCCGTCAGCGGCACGAACCAGAACGACAGGCCGTCAAGCCCGAGGTGGTAGTTGATGTTGAAGCGCTCGATCCAGAGCACTTTTTCGACGAACTGCGCGGCGGCCGTGCCGTTGTCGAAACCCATGTACAGCGGCAGCGTGACGGCCAGGCCGGCGAGCGCGCCGATCAGCGCCAGCCAGCGCACCGCACGTGCGTGCTCTTCGCGGCCCAGGGCCAGCAGCAGGACACCGAAAACGATCGGGGTCCAGATGGCAAGACTCAACAATCCCATTTTTGTTCTTCCCTTACTTGTTGAGCCACACGAAGTAGGTCATGAGCAGGAAGATGCCCAGGATCATGACCAATGCGTAGTGGTAGATATAGCCGGTCTGCAGCGCGCGGGCCCAGGCAGCGATGCGCGCGACGAGCTTCCAGGAGCCATTGACGACGGCGCCATCGATGATCGCCTGGTCGCCATACTTCCACAGGCTCGTGCCCAGGCCGCGGGTGCCGCGCGCGAGCACGTTCTCGTTGAACCAGTCGAGGTAGTACTTGTTCTCGAGCAGGTTGAAGATCGGCATGCTGCGGCGCTTGATGGCCGCCGGCAGCGCCGGGTTGACCATGTACATGTAGTAGGCCAGCGCCACGCCCGACAGGGCCAGCCAGAACGGCGCGGTCTGCAGGCCGTGGATGGCCATCGCGAACGCACCGTGGAAGATGCCTTCGATGCCGGCCATCGCGCCGTGCTTGGTGCCGTCGACGGTGATCACACCGTCGAAGAACGAGCCGAACAGCATGTGCTCGACGGCGAAGTAGCCGATGAACACCGAGGGAATCGCCAGCAGCACCAGCGGCACCGTCACGACCCAGGGCGACTCGTGCGGCTTGGCATCATGGCCATGGCCGTGGTGGTCGTCATGCGCAGCGTGGTGGTCATCGTGGTGTGCATCGGGGTTCTGGTCGTAGCGTTCCTTGCCGTGGAAAACCAGGAAGTACATGCGGAACGAGTAGAACGCCGTGACGAACACGCCGGCGAGCACCGCGAAGTGCGCGAAACCGGCCGCGGGCAGCTGGCTGAAGTGCACCGCCTCGATGATCATGTCCTTCGAGTAGAAGCCCGAGAACAGCGGCGTGCCGATCAGCGCGAGCGAGCCCAGCAGCGAGGTGATCCAGGTGATCGGCATGTACTTGCGCACGCCGCCCATCCAGCGCATGTCCTGGTTGTGGTGCAGGCCCATGATGACCGAGCCGGCGCCCAGGAACAGCAGCGCCTTGAAGAACGCGTGCGTCATCAGGTGGAACACCGCGACCGAGTAGGCCGAGGCGCCCAGCGCCACCGTCATGTAGCCCAGCTGCGACAGCGTCGAGTAGGCGACGACACGCTTGATGTCGGTCTGGATGATGCCCAGGAAGCCCATGAACAGCGCGGTGATCGCACCGATGATCAGGATGAAGTTCAGCGCCGTGTCGGACAGCTCGAACAGCGGCGACATGCGCGACACCATGAAGATGCCGGCCGTCACCATCGTCGCGGCGTGGATCAGCGCGGAAATGGGGGTGGGACCCTCCATCGAATCGGGCAGCCACACATGCAGCGGGAACTGCGCCGACTTGCCCATCGCGCCGATGAACAGGCAGATGCAGATCACGGTGATCAGCATCCAGTCGGTGCCGGGGAAGCTCAGCGCGCCGAGTTCCTGCGACTTCGCGAAGATCTCGGTGTAGTTGAGCGTGCCCGCGTAGGCGCCGATCAGGCCGATGCCCAGGATGAAGCCGAAGTCACCGATGCGGTTGACCAGGAAGGCCTTCATGTTGGCGAAGATCGCCGTCGGCTTGTTGTACCAGAAGCCGATCAAGAGGTACGACACTAGGCCCACCGCTTCCCAGCCGAAGAACAGCTGCAGCAGGTTGTTGCTCATCACGAGCATCAGCATGGAGAAGGTGAACAGCGAGATGTACGAGAAGAAGCGGTTGTAGCCCGCGTCTTCCTTCATGTAGCCCATGGTGTAGATGTGCACCATCAGCGAGACGAAGGTCACGACGACCATCATCATCGCGGTGATGCTGTCGACCATGAAGCCGACTTCCATCTTCAGGCTGCCGACCTGCATCCAGGTGTAGAGCGTCTGATTGAAGGTGGCGCCGTCCATCATCACGCTCTTGAGCGTGAAGGCGGAAATGACGAAGGCGATGAACACGCCGAGGATGGTCAGCGTGTGGCTGGCGGCGCGGCCGATGCGGTTGCCGCCAAAGGCCGTGCCGAACAGGCCGGCGAGCGCCGAGCCCACCAGCGGTGCGAGGGGCACGGCCAGCAGGGTGGATGCGGAGAGGGTTTGACTCATTTAGGGAGACCTTGCAAGTTGCGGCTGCTCAACCCTTGAGGGTGTTGAGATCTTCCGCGTTGATGCTGGCCTTGTTACGGAACAGCAACACCAGGATGGCCAAGCCGATCGCCGATTCCGCAGCCGCCACCGTAAGGATGAAAAACACGAACACCTGGCCGTGCATGTCACCCAGATAGTGCGAGAAGGCGACGAAGTTCATGTTCACGGCCAGCAGCATCAGCTCGATGGCCATGAGCAGAACGATCAGGTTCCTGCGGTTCAGAAAGATGCCGATGACAGCGATGGCGAACAGCATCGCCCCCAGTGTCAGGAAATGCCCGAGTGTGAGCGTCATGCCTTGGTCTCCTGCGCAGCGGCGTTGCCTGCGTCTTCTTCTTGCACTTGCGGCGCGCGCGTGGCCGCCACCTTCACCAGGCGCACGCGGTCCTGGGCGCGCACCCGGATCTGCTCGGATGGGTTGATCGCCTTGCTGTCCTTGCGCCGGCGCAGCGTCAGGGCAATCGCGGCGATCATCGCCACCAGCAGGATCGTGGCCGCGATCTCCACCGGGTACAGGTACTCGGTGTAGAGCAGGCGTCCCAGCTCCTTGGTGTTCGAATAGGGCTCGGGCTGGCCGGCGGCGTTGAGCACCATGGCCGGAATGGCCTTGGGCTCCTCGATGCTGCTGAAGCCGCCCATGAGCACCATGCCCATCTCAAACACGATCAGCACGCCGATGAAGGCGGCCAGCGGGAAATGCCGCCAGAAGCCCTGGCGCAGCGCGTCGATGCGGATGTCCAGCATCATCACCACGAACAGGAACAGCACCATCACCGCGCCTAGGTAGACCAGCACCAGGGCGATGGCCAGGAACTCGGCCTTGAGCAGCAGCCAGATCGCGGCGGCCTGCGAGAAGGCCAGGATCAGGTTGAGCACGGCGTGCACGGGGTTGCGCGCCGTCACCACGCGGAACGAGGCTACCAGCAGCACCACCGCGAACAGATAGAAAAAAGCAGTTTTGGCGTCCATGAATCGAATCTTCTTGGGTGTTCAGGCGCCGCTTCAGCGGTACTTGGCATCGGCCGCGCGCGCGGCGGCGATGTCGGCTTCGTAGCGGTCGCCAACGGCCAGCAACATGTCCTTGGTGAAGTACAGGTCGCCGCGTTTCTCGCCGTGGTATTCGAAGATGTGCGTCTCGACGATCGAGTCGACCGGGCAGCTCTCTTCGCAGAAACCGCAGAAGATGCACTTCGTGAGGTCGATGTCGTAGCGGTTGGTGCGGCGCGAGCCGTCGTCACGCACTTCCGACTCGATGGTGATCGCCATCGCGGGGCACACGGCCTCGCACAGCTTGCACGCGATGCAGCGCTCTTCGCCGTTGTCGTAACGGCGCAGCGCATGCAGGCCGCGAAAACGCGGCGACAGGGGCGTCTTCTCTTCGGGGAACTGCACCGTCACCTTGCGGCGAAAAGCATAGCGACCCGTGAGCGACATGCCCTTGACCAGCTCCCAGAGCATGAAGCTCTTGAAGAAGTCCTTGATCGAAAAAGATTGAGCAGCAACAGCAGCCATAGGTGTCCCCGCTTATTTCCAGATGTTCCAAGGCGAGTGCAACCATGCACCCACGATGACCAGCCACACCAGGGTGACCGGGATAAAGATCTTCCAGCCCAGACGCATGATCTGGTCGTAACGGAAGCGCGGGAAGGTGGCGCGAATCCAGATGAACATCGACACGACGACGAAGGTCTTGAGTCCGAGCCAGATCCAGCCTGGAATGAACGACAGGAAGTCGAACGGTGGCAGCCAGCCGCCCAGGAACATCAGCACGGCCAGGATCGACACCAGCCACATGCTGGCGTATTCGGCCAGGAAGAAGACCGCGAAGCCCATGCCCGAGTACTCGACCATGTGGCCGGCCACGATTTCGGCTTCGCCTTCGACCACGTCGAAGGGATGGCGGTTGGTTTCGGCCACGCCCGAAATCAGGTAGACGATGAAGATCGGCAGCAGCGGCAGCCAGTTCCACGAGAAGATGCTCATGCCCATGTTCGCGGCCATGCCCGTGCCCTGGCTCACGACGATCGACGTGAGGTTCATGCTGCCCGAGACCATGATCACGACCAGGAAGCAAAAGCCCATCGCGATTTCATAGCTGACCATTTGCGCCGAGGCGCGCAGCGCGCCCAGGAACGCGTACTTCGAATTCGAGGCCCAGCCGGCGATGATCACGCCATAGACTTCGATCGAGGTGATCGCCATCACCAGCAGAATGCCCGCATTGACGTTGGCCAGCGCGACCTCGGGACCGAAAGGAATCACCACCCAGCCAGCGAGCGCCGGCATGATGGCCATGACCGGGCCCAGGAAGAACAGGCCCTTGCTTGCGGCGGTGGGCTGGATGATTTCCTTGGTCAGCAGCTTGATGCCGTCGGCCAGGGGTTGCAGCAGACCGAAGGGGCCGACGCGGTTGGGGCCATGGCGCACCTGCATGAAGCCCAGCAGCTTGCGCTCCCAGAGCGTCAGGTAGGCGACGGCGCCCATCAGCGGAGCGACGATGGCCACGATCTTCAGCAGGATCCAGAGCACCGGCCAGACCGCCGCGGTCCACCAGACACCGGAGAACAGCCCCAGGCCGCCGTTGTAGAGGGCGTCGATCATGCGGCACCTCCGGCACGGGCCGAGCTGGTTGCCCTGCCGTCAGCCGTGAGCTGCAGCGGCACCGAACGGCGCACCAGGCCGTCGAGCTGATAGATGCTGGCGACGACCGGCTCGGCCATCGCTTCGCGGCGCACGGCCACGGGGGCGAGTGCGGCGTTGTTCAAACTTTCGGCAGGCACCTGTTCCGCTCCTTGCGCAATTTCAGCCAGCACTTCCTGCGCCGTCTCGTAGGCCATGCCGGGCACGCCCAGCAGGTTGGCCAGCACGCGCAGCACCTTCCAGGCCGGACGGGTATCGCCCAGCGGACGCACCACGGCATGGAAGCTCTGGATGCGGCCCTCGGCATTGACGAACGTCCCCGGAGTTTCCGAGAACGGCGCGATCGGCAGCAGCACGTCGCTGATGTCCATGTTCGCCTTGAACGGGCTCAGCGTGACGACCATCTGCGCGCCGTCGAGGCCGCGGGCACCGCCGGCCGCGTCGAACGCGGGTTCGGTGTTGAGCAGCAGCGCCGCCTTGAGACCACCGGCCGCCAGCATCTGGCCGGCATTGAGGCCACCGGCCTGCGGCTGGGCCTTGACCCACTGCGCGCCGACGGTGTTGGCCGCTTCGGTCAGGTAGCCGACGCTCGCGCCGGTCTGCGCGCCGATCCACTGCGCCAGGGCCAGCAGGCTCGACGCATGTGCATGGTGGGCTGCGGCATTGCCGAGCAAGATCGCCTTGCGCTCGCCCGACAGCAGGCCCTTGGCAATGGCCAGCGCCTGCTCGTTCGAGGCCGCGGCCTCGACCGGAGCGCCAACGCCCTTTTCCTGGGCCACGGCAGCGGCCACATCGGCCAGCGCCTGTTCCCAGTCGGCGGCATTGACCACGGACTGCGCGACGGGCATGGCCCAGTCGTATTCCTGGCCGTTGATCGCGTGCACCTGGCAGCCCTTGCGCGCCGCCTGGCGGATGCGCTGGGCAAACAGCGGATGGTCCTTGCGCAGGTTCGAGCCCACGACCAGCACCGACTGCAGCTGCGACAGCGCGGCAATCTCGGTGCCCAGCCACTGCACGCCCGCGGCGGGCGCGAACTCTGCATGGCGCAGACGGTGGTCGATGTTGTCGCTGCCCAGGCCGCGCAGCAGCTGGGCCGCGAGGTGCAGTTCTTCGAGCGTGCTGTGCGGGCTGACCAGTGCACCGATGGAATTCGCACCATGGTCCTGCTTGATCTGCTGCAGGCCGTTGGCCACGTATTCGAGCGCGGTCTGCCAGTCGACTTCCTTCCACGCGCCGCCCTGCTTGAGCATCGGGCGCGTGAGGCGTTCTTCGCCGTTGAGCGCTTCATAGGAGAAACGGTCGCGGTCGGCGATCCAGCATTCGTTGACGGCTTCGTTCTCGAGCGGCAGCACGCGCATCACCTGGTGGTTCTTGACCTGAACGATCAGGTTGGCACCGGTGGAATCGTGTGGGCTCACCGACTTGCGGCGCGACAGCTCCCAGGTGCGGGCGCTGTAGCGGAAGGGCTTGCTGGTCAGCGCGCCGACCGGGCAGACGTCGATCATGTTGCCCGAGAGCTCGGAGTCGATCGTGTCGCCGGCCACCGTGGTGATCTCGGAATGCTCGCCGCGGTGGATCATGCCCAGTTCCATGATGCCGGCCACTTCCTGGCCAAAGCGCACGCAACGGGTGCAATGGATGCAGCGCGTCATCTCGGCCATGGAAATCAGCGGGCCGACGTTCTTGTTCAGAACGACTCGCTTTTCTTCCTCATAGCGCGAGCTGCCGGCGCCGTAACCCACGGCCAGATCCTGCAGCTGGCATTCGCCGCCCTGGTCGCAGATCGGGCAGTCCAGCGGGTGATTGATGAGCAGGAACTCCATCACCGACTGCTGCGCCGTGATCGCCTTCTGGCTCTTGGTGCGCACGATCATGCCCTGCGTCACCGGGGTGGCGCAGGCGGGCATGGGCTTGGGTGCCTTTTCGACATCGACCAGGCACATGCGGCAGTTGGCCGCGATGGAAAGCTTCTTGTGGTAACAGAAGTGCGGGATGTAGGTACCGGCCCTCTCGGCGGCATGCATGATCATGCTGCCCTCGGTAATCTCGACCTTCTGACCGTCCAGTTCAATTTCAACCATATGCTTGTCTCGCGATCAGGCCGCCGTGGCGGTCTGCTTGGAAGCGCTCTGGATCTTCGCTTCGAACTCTGGGCGGAAATGCTTGATCATGGCGCGCACCGGCATCGCTGCCGCATCGCCCAGCGCACAGATCGTGCGCCCCATGATGTTCACTGACACCGAGTCCAACAGCTCGATGTCTTCGGGACGGCCCTGGCCGTTCTGGATGCGGTGCACCACGCGCCACAGCCACCCCGTGCCTTCGCGGCAGGGCGTGCACTGGCCGCAGGACTCGTGCGAATAGAAGTACGACAGGCGCAGCAGGCACTCGACCATGTCGCGCGAATCGTCCATGACGATCACCGCGCCCGAGCCCAGCATCGAGCCGGCCTTGGCGATCGAGTCGTAGTCCATCGTGCATTGCATGATGACGTCGGCCGGCAGCACCGGCGAAGACGATCCACCGGGGATCACGGCCTTGAGCGTGCGGCCCTTGCGCACGCCGCCGGCGAGCTCGAGCAGCTTGGAGAACGGCGTGCCCATCGGCACTTCGTAGTTGCCCGGCAGCTCGACGTCGCCGCTGACGGAGTAGATCTTGGTGCCGCCGTTGTTCGGCTTGCCGCATTCGAGGTAGGCCTGGCCACCGTTGCGGATGATCCAGGGCACGGCCGCAAACGTTTCCGTGTTGTTGATCGTCGTCGGCTTGCCGTACAGGCCGAAGCTCGCCGGGAACGGCGGCTTGAAGCGCGGCTGGCCCTTCTTGCCTTCGAGCGACTCGAGCAGCGCGGTTTCCTCGCCGCAGATGTAGGCGCCGAAACCATGGAACGCGTGCAGCTCGAAGCTGAAAGCGCTGCCCATGATGTTGTTGCCCAGGAAGCCGGCTTCGCGCGCTTCTTCCAGCGCCGCTTCGAAGCGGTCATAGACCTCGAAGATCTCGCCGTGGATGTAGTTGTAGCCCACCGTGATGCCCATGGCGTAGGCCGCGATGGCCATGCCTTCGATCACGATGTGCGGGTTGAACATCAGGATGTCGCGGTCCTTGCAGGTACCTGGCTCGCCTTCGTCCGAATTGCACACCAGGTGCTTCTGGCCGGGGAACTGGCGCGGCATGAAGCTCCACTTCAGGCCGGTCGGGAAACCCGCGCCGCCGCGGCCGCGCAGGCCCGATTCCTTGACGGTGGCAATCACCTGGTCCTGGGTCAGGCCTTCGCTGCCATCCTGGGCCAGGATCTTGCGCAGGGCTTCATAGCCGCCGCGCGCCACATAGTCCTTGAGCGACCAGTTGCTGCCGTCGAGGCCGGCGTAGATCTGCGGCTCGATGTGGCGGTCGTGGAAGCAGGTCTCGTTGCCCGAGGCGGCGAATTGCGCCAGGACGTTTTGTGCTGCTTGGCTCATGCTTGGCCTTCCGCGGCACGCAGGCCGTCAACCAGGGCGTCGAGCTTGTCGTTGCTCATGAAGCTGCACATGTTGCGGTCGTTGACCAGCATGACCGGCGAGTCGGCGCAGGCGCCCAGGCACTCGGACTGCTGCAGCGTGAACATGCCGTCGGCCGTGGTCTCGCCCATCTTGATGCCCAGCTTGGACTCGAGATGGTGCAGCGCCTGGTAACCCTCGCGCAGCTGGCACGGCAGGTTGGTGCAGACGTTGAGCTTGTACTTGCCCACGGGCTGCTGGTTGTACATGTTGTAGAAGGTGGTCACTTCATGCACGGCGATCTGGGGCATGCCCAGGTAGTCGGCAATGAGGGACTCGTTCTCCGGGCTGACCCAGCCCTCTTCCTGCTGGACAATGGACAGGCAGGCCATCACGGCCGACTGCTTCTGGTCGGCCGGGTACTTGGCCACCTCGCGCGCAAAGCGCGCCTTAGTCGCTTCAGTCATCATCGGTCAATCTCTCCGAACACGATATCCATGGTGCCAATGATCGCGACGGCGTCGGCAATCATGTGGCCGCGGGCCATCTCATCGAGCGTCGCCAGATGCGCAAAGCCAGGCGCGCGGATCTTCAGGCGGTAGGGCTTGTTGGCCCCGTCGCTCACCAGGTAAATGCCGAACTCGCCCTTCGGGTGCTCGACGCAAGCATAGGCCTCGCCTTCAGGGACGTGGAAGCCTTCGGTGAAGAGCTTGAAATGGTGGATCAGCTCTTCCATGTTGTTCTTCATCGACTCACGCGATGGCGGCGCCACCTTGTGGTTGTCGGTGATGACCGGGCCGGGGTTCACGCGCAGCCAGTCCACGCACTGCTTGATGAGGCGGTTGGACTCGCGCATCTCGGCCACGCGCACCAGGTAACGGTCGTAGCAGTCGCCGGTCACGCCCACGGGCACGTCGAAATCGAGGTCGGCATAGACTTCGTAGGGCTGCGTCTTGCGCAGGTCCCACGCAATGCCCGAGCCGCGCAGCATCGGGCCGGTCATGCCCAGGTTCAGCGCGCGCTCGGGCGGCACGACGCCGATGCCCACGGTGCGCTGCTTCCAGATGCGGTTGTCGGTCAGCAGGGTCTCGTACTCGTCCACGCACTTCGGGAAGCGCTGCGTGAAGTCGTCGATGAAGTCCAGCAGCGAGCCCTGGCGGTTGCGGTTCAGGCCTTCGATCGCCTTGGCGTTCTTGACCTTGCTGACCTTGTACTGGGCCATGCTCTCGGGCAGGTCGCGGTAGACGCCGCCCGGACGGAAATAGGCCGCGTGCATGCGCGCGCCCGACACCGCCTCGTACATGTCCATCAGGTCTTCGCGTTCGCGGAAGGTGTAGATCAGGATCGTCGAGCTGCCGCAGTCATTGCCGTGCGAGCCCAGCCACATCAGGTGGTTGAGCAGGCGCGTGATCTCGGCGAACATCACGCGGATGTACTGCGCGCGCTTGGGCACTTCGAGGCCCAGGAGCTTCTCGATCGCCAGGCAGTAGGCATGCTCGTTGGACATCATCGACACGTAGTCGAGGCGGTCCATGTAGGGCAGGGACTGGATGTAGGTCTTGTACTCGGCAAGCTTCTCGGTCGCGCGGTGCAGCAGGCCGATGTGCGGGTCGGCGCGCTGCACGACTTCGCCATCGAGCTCGAGCACCAGCCGCAGCACGCCGTGCGCTGCCGGGTGCTGCGGACCAAAGTTCAGGGAATAGTTTTTGATTTCAGCCATGTGCGTCTACTCAAGGTGCCAGGCACCTCAGTGCAGGCCTCCGTATTTCTCTTCGCGGATGATGCGCGGGATGATTTCACGCGGCTCGATGGTCACGGGCTGGTACACCACGCGGCGCTGCTCGGGGTCGTAGCGCATCTCGACATGGCCGGAGACCGGGAAGTCCTTGCGGAACGGATGGCCGATGAAGCCGTAGTCGGTCAGGATGCGACGCAGGTCGTTGTGGCCGTCGAAGACGATGCCGAACAGATCGAAGGCTTCGCGCTCGAACCAGTTGGCGGAATTCCACAGATCGCTGACCGAGGCCACGACCGGGAAATCGTCATCGGGGCAGAACACGCGCACGCGCACGCGCTGGTTCAGGCTCACCGAGAGAAGGTGCGAGACCGCGGCATAGCGCGGGCCGTCGCGGCCGACTTCGGCATAGGCCGAGTAGTCGACGCCGCACAGGTCGATCAGCTGCTCGAAGCGGCAGTCGGCATGGCTCTTGAGCAGCTCCATGGCTGCCAGGTAGTGCGCCGCCGACACCTCGACGGTCACTTCACCCAGGGCCAAGGTCACGCTGCGGGCGCGTTCGCCCAAAGCAGCGGCCACCAGATCCCGAAGTCTTTCGGGCTGAATTGCAATTGCGGTCATCATCGGGCCTTTAGACGCGGGCGATGGTATGGGTGCGGCGGATCTTCTGCTGCAGCTGGATGATCCCGTAGATCAGCGCTTCGGCCGTCGGCGGGCAGCCGGGCACGTAGACATCGACCGGGACGATGCGGTCGCAACCGCGCACCACGGAATAGCTGTAGTGGTAGTAGCCACCGCCATTCGCGCAGGAACCCATGGAAATGACCCAGCGCGGCTCCGACATCTGGTCGTAGACCTTGCGCAGGGCAGGAGCCATCTTGTTGCACAGCGTGCCGGCAACAATCATCAGGTCGGACTGCCGCGGGCTGGCGCGGAACACCTCGGCGCCGAAGCGGCCCAGGTCATAGCGCGCCGCGGCGGTATGCATCATCTCGACCGCGCAGCAGGCCAGACCAAAGGTCATCGGCCACAGCGAACCGGTCTTGGCCCAATTCACCACGGAGTCATAGCTCGTGGTGATGAAGCCTTCCTTCATCACGCCTTCGATCATCGTGTTTCCTTATTGAATACCGGTCATTCCCAGTCCAGCGCACCCTTTTTCCACTCGTAGGCAAAGCCCACGACCAGGATGGCGAGAAAGATCACGACAGCGGCGAAACCTGCCAGACCCACCTCCTGGAGCGAGACTGCCCAGGGAAGGAGAAAAGCGATTTCCAAATCAAAGAGGATGAACAGGATGGCCACGAGGTAGTAGCGCACGTCGAATTTCATACGTGCGTCCTCAAAGGCTTCAAAGCCACATTCGTAGGGGGAGTTCTTGGCGGCGTCCGGACGATTGGGGCCGAGAAAATAGCCCAATGCCAGAGGCAGGATGCCGATGGAAGCACCTACCAGGATGAACAGAAGAACGGGAAGATACTGATCGATGTTCATCTGGGGCTCACACCTTCATCAAAGGCACGCCCAGACACGATCACAGCCTGATCATCTGGGCAGGCTTTGTATATATTATGGTGCCGTCGGCGAGACTCGAACTCGCACAGCTTTCGCCACTACCCCCTCAAGATAGCGTGTCTACCAATTTCACCACGACGGCTTCGTCTCAATCCTTTTTGCCGGGAAGCTAGAGGCGTCTTCTGCAAGACTTTTGACCTCCCGACCAATCTAAGTATTCTACTCTGAAAAACCCCTAGGAAAAGAGATTTTTCAGATTTTTCAGATTACTGCGCGGGGATCTGCGCTGCGCCTTCTGCGGGCACTGCAGGCACCACAGGCGCCGCCGGTGCTGCGGGCACTGTCGATGCTCCAGGCATTGCCGGTGCTGCGGGCACCGCAGGTGCCACCGGAGCGGTACCCGCGCCAGGCACGGGCACGCTCGCAGCCGGGCCTTCGAGCACGCTGCCCGTGGTGGGCGCGCGGCTGTTGCCCAGATAGGCCAGCGCCAGCGTCGCGACGAAGAACACCGCGGCCAGGATGCCGGTCGTGCGCGACAGGAAGTTCGCGCTGCCCGAGGCGCCGAACAGGCTGCCCGAGCTGCCGCCGCCAAAGGACGCGCCCATGTCGGCGCCCTTGCCATGCTGGATCAGGATCAGGCCGATCATGGCCAGCGCCGTCAACATCTGGATGGCCAGGATCACGCTTGCAAATGCATTCATTTCTTCAACTCCTCAACTAAACAATAAAAGTGTGGCGCCCGAGCCGGCCGCGCCTAGCCGGCCGCTGCGATGATCTGCAGGAAATCGGCGGCCTTGAGGGCGGCGCCGCCGACCAGTCCGCCATCGATATCGGGCTGGGCCAGCAGCTGCGCGGCGTTGGCCGCGTTCATGCTGCCGCCGTACAGCAGGAAAATGCTGTCGGCTTGCGTCGTGGCCGCGGCCAGCTGGGCGCGCAGCACGGCATGCACTTCCTGCGCCTGTTCGGGCGAGGCCGTGCGGCCGGTGCCAATCGCCCAGACGGGTTCATAGGCAACGACCAGTTCGGTCACGCAGTGGCCGACCGCCTGCACGACGGCGGCAAGCTGGCGCTTGACGACATTCTGGGTCTCGCCGGCTTCGCGCTCCTGCAGCGTTTCGCCCACGCAGACGATGGGCGTGATGCCCACGGCCAGCGCGCGCTGCGCCTTCGCGGCAACGACGGCATCGGTTTCGCCGTGGTACTGGCGGCGCTCGGAATGGCCCACCAGCGCATAGCGCGCGCCGAAGTCGCGCAGCATCTCGACCGAGGTCTCGCCGGTGAAGGCGCCGACCGAGTGCTCCGACACGTCCTGCGCGGCCAGCGCGATGCGGCTGCCCTCGATCAGGCCCTGCACCTGCGCCAGGTACGGCGCGGGCACGGCAACCGCGATACCGCAGCCGGCATCGGACGCCCCGGACGCCAGGCCGTCCTTGAGCGCGCCGATCAGCGCGGTGTTGGCAGCCAGGCTGCCATTCATCTTCCAGTTGCCGACAATGAGTTTTTTCTTCATGCTTGCCATGTCAAAACGATTTTTCCGGTGTGCTCGCTCGATTCCATCAGCGCGTGCGACTGCACGGCCTGATCGGCGGCGAATTGGCGAAAGATCACGGGGCGAACCTTGCCCGATTCCAGCCAGGGCCAGACATTCTCGCGCAGTGCGCGCGCGACGGCGCCCTTGAACGCCACCGAACGCGGCCGCAGCGTCGAGCCAGTGATCGTGAGGCGCCGGCGCAGCACCAGGCTGGCATCGAACTGCGCCTTGACCCCGCCCTGCACCGCGATGATGACCAGGCGCCCGTCTTCCGCCAGGCAGCCGACTTCGCGCGCCACATAGTCGCCGGCGACCATGTCGAGAACGACATCGACGCCGCGGCCTTCGGTGATGCGCATCACTTCGGCGGCGAAGTCCTGGGTCTTGTAGTTGATCGCATGCTGCGCGCCCAGCGCCAGGCAATCATCGCATTTGGCGTCCGTGCCCGCGGTGACGATCACCGTCGCGCCCCAGGCGCGCGCCAGCTGGATCGCGGTCACGCCGATCCCGCTGCTGCCGCCCTGCACCAGCAGCGTCTCGCCGGGCTGCAGCGCGCCGCGCTGGAACACATTGCTCCAGACGGTGAAATAGGTCTCGGGCAGCGAGGCCGCCTCGACATCCGACAGCCCCTGGGGCACCGGCAGGCACTGCACCACGGGAGCGACGCAATACTCGGCATAACCACCGCCGGCCACCAGCGCGCAGACCCGGTCGCCCACCGCGATGCCGGCCGCGGCCATGGCCTGGACGTCGCCGCCCTCGACCACACCCGCGACTTCGAGACCGGGAAGGTCCGAAGTGCCGGCAGGCGGTGCGTAGTGGCCCTTGCGCTGCAGCACGTCGGGACGGTTGATGCCGCTGGCCGCCACGCGGATCAGCAGCTCGCCGGCGCCGGCCACGGGGGCCGGACGCTCGGTCAGCTGCAGGGTCTCGGGGCCACCGGGCGATTTGATTTCAACAGCACGCATGGGCAATCTCGCGAAAAAGGGAAGGAAGATCCGGGCAACGCGCCACCAACCAGAGCAGAAACCAAAAAATCGGCCTCCCATGACGGAGGCCGATTTCTCAGCGACGCGGCAGCTTATTGTTGCTGCTGCTGCTGCTGGTCGTTGGCACGCGGAGCGCGGGGCTCGCGGAAGTCGCGCTGCTCGCGCGAATCACGCGGCTCACGGAAATCACGCTGCTCGCGCGGCTCGCGGCGTTCGGCCGGGGCCGGACGGTCGCTGCGCTGCTCGCCCATGGGACGCTCGGCCAGGGCCTTCATGGACAGCTTGACGCGGCCCTTTTCATCGGTTTCCATGACCTTGACCTTGACGATCTGGCCTTCGCGCAGGTAGTCATTGACGTTTTCCACGCGCTCGTGGGCGATCTGGCTGATGTGCAGCAGGCCGTCCTTGCCGGGCAGCAGGTTGATCAGCGCGCCGAAGTCGAGGATCTTGGTCACGGGGCCTTCATAGACCTTGCCGATTTCCACTTCCGCGGTGATCTGCTCGATGCGCTTCTTGGCTTCGTCGGCCTTGGCGGCTTCGGTCGCGGCGATCGTGATCGTGCCGTCTTCGTCGATGTTGATCTGGCAGCCGGTCTCTTCGGTCAGCGCACGGATCACGGAGCCGCCCTTGCCGATCACGTCACGGATCTTCTCGGGGTTGATCTTCATCGTGTACAGCTTGGGAGCGAAGTTCGAGACTTCGGTCTTGGCTTCGCCCATGGCGCTTTGCATTTCGCCCAGGATGTGCATGCGCGCTTCCTTGGCCTGCGCCAGTGCGACCTGCATGATTTCCTTGGTGATGCCCTGGATCTTGATGTCCATCTGCAGCGCCGTGATGCCGTTGGTCGTGCCGGCCACCTTGAAGTCCATGTCGCCCAGGTGATCTTCATCGCCCAGGATGTCGGTCAGCACGGCAAAGCGGTTTTCTTCCTTGATCAGGCCCATGGCGATGCCGGCCACGTGGGCCTTCATCGGCACGCCGGCGTCCATCATCGCCAGGCAGCCGCCGCAGACCGAAGCCATCGACGACGAACCGTTGGACTCGGTGATCTCCGACACCACACGCATCGTGTAGGGGAACTCTTCCTTGGTCGGCAGCACGGCCATCAGCGCGCGCTTGGCCAGTCGGCCGTGGCCGATTTCGCGGCGCTTGGTCGAACCCATGCGACCGACTTCGCCGGTGGCGAAGGGAGGCATGTTGTAGTGCATCATGAAGCGGTCTTCGTACTCGCCGGCCAGCGCGTCGATGCGCTGGGCATCGCGTTCCGTGCCGAGCGTGGCCACGACCAGCGCCTGCGTCTCGCCGCGCGTGAACAGCGCCGAGCCGTGGGTGCGGGGCAGCACCGAGTTGCGGATCTCGATCGGGCGCACGGTGCGCGTGTCGCGGCCGTCGATGCGCGGCTCGCCGGCCAGGATCTGGCTGCGCACGATGCGCGCTTCGATGTCGAACAGCATGCTTTCGACCTTGACGTCGTCGAAGACCACGCCCTGGGCCGTGAGGCCGGCCTTGACGACACCATAGGCGTCGCGGCAGGCGTGCGTGCGGCTTTGCTTGTTGCGGATCTGGTAGGCGTTGCGCAGGGCTTCTTCACCCAGTGCACCGACCTGGGCGATCAGCGGCTCGTCCTTGGCCGGCGCTTGCCAGTCCCAGACGGGCTTGCCGGCGTCGCGCACCAGTTCATGGATGGCTTCGATGGCAATGCGGCTTTGCTCGTGGCCGTAGACCACGCCGCCCAGCATGATTTCTTCCGACAGCTGCTTGGCTTCGGACTCGACCATCAGCACGGCGGCTTCGGTGCCCGCGACCACGAGGTCCATCTGCGAGTCCTTGCGCTGCGTCTGGCCGGGGTTGAGCACGTATTCGCCGTTGATGTAACCCACGCGGGCCGCACCGATGGGGCCGCTGAACGGGATGCCCGAGATGGCCAGCGCTGCCGACGAGGCGATCAGCGCGGCGATGTCGGCGTCGACTTCAGGGTTCAGCGACACGGTGTGGATCACAACGTGCACTTCGTTGTAGAAGCCTTCGGGGAACAGCGGGCGGATCGGACGGTCGATCAGGCGGCTGGTCAGCGTTTCATGTTCGCTGGGCTTGGCTTCGCGCTTGAAGAAGCTGCCGGGGATCTTGCCTGCGGCGTAGGTCTTCTCGATGTAGTCCACCGTGAGCGGGAAGAAATCCTGGCCCGCCTTGGCCTTCTTCGAGGCCACCACGGTGGCCAGCACCACGGTGTCGTCGATGTTCACCAGCACCGCGCCAGAAGCCTGGCGTGCGATTTCGCCGGTTTCCAGGGTGACCGTGTGCTGGCCCCATTGGAAAGTCTTGGTCACTTTGTTGAAAATGCTCATTATTGCTCCTAGATTGATAGCTATATATCAATAGCTGACAATGGGTTGGAGGACAATCCAGAACACGATGCCATTCCATCAAACCTGGGGCGCGGGAGGCTCCACAGGGCTGGTGGAATGACATAGCTTCGCTCTGTTATCCATCCTCCGAAGTAAAAAACGCCTGAGCTAGCAGGCTAACTCAGGCGTTTTTCCATCTGGCTCGACTTACTTGCGCAGGCCCAGCTTGGCGATCAGTGCGGTGTAGCGGTCGGCATCGCGGGACTTGAGGTAGTCCAGCAGCTTGCGGCGGCGGCTCACCATGCGCAGCAGGCCGCGGCGACCGTGGTGGTCCTTGGCGTGCTGCTTGAAGTGGGGGGTCAGTTCGTTGATGCGGGCCGTCAGCAGGGCGACCTGGACTTCCGGGCTGCCGGTGTCGTTTTCGGCACGGGCATTGGCCTTGACAACTTCGGCCTTGATAGAGGATGCGATCATTATTTTCTTCCTGTATGTGGGGCGCAATGAACGCGCCCCTGATGACTTGCGCCGGCGGCTGGAACGGCCATCGGCGTGCGTCTTGCACCATGCAAAACCCCACAAGTATAGCGCGGCGCGTTTTTGCCGCTGGCGGCTTGCCGGCTTTTACCGCGCTGGCGTCAAGGCGAATTGCCGGGCGCGGATGGCGCCGGCGCAGAATTTCGGCCGTTCTTCTTTCCTCCCGAGGAGACCTGCCATGCCCGCCTGGTCCACATCCGGCATTCCGGCACTGGCCTTGCTGCTGCTGGCCGGTGCTTGCGAGGCCGGTGCCCGCGCTCCCATCGAGATGTGGCCCACGGCGCAGGCGCAGGACGCTCCAGTGCCCACGCGTGCGGGCCGGCGCAAGCCGCGCATCGTGCATCTGCCCAGCCCCTCGCAGGAAGGCCCCGAGCAGCGCGACCGGCGCCTGGCGCGCGAATGCCGCGGCCTGCCCAACGCCGGCGCGTGCCTGGGGTATGCGGCGGTGCGGCCCCGCGGCGGCGGCGCGCGCCGCTGATCCGGGCCCGCGGCGCCGCTGGTCGGGCGCAAGCTGCCGCCTGTCGGCCTTTTCTGGCATCGGCTGGCGTTCTGTGCTCCAGTCCAGTCATGAAGCTCCGATCCTCCCTCCGCACAGACCCGGGCCTGCGCCATGCGGCGGGTCTGACGTTGATCGAGGTGCTGGTGACGCTGGCCATCGTGGCGATTCTGATGACGCTGGCGGTGCCGTCGTTCAAGCCGACGCTCGACCGCTGGCGCGTCAAGCAGAGCGTCGGCGCGCTGACCGACACCCTGCGGCTGACGCGCTCCGAAGCCATCAAGCGCGGCGGCAACGTGGTGATCCAGAAGCTGCCCAACAACACCGGCGGCTGCACGCTGGCGGCCGCGGCCGCCGACTGGGGCTGCGGCTGGCGCGTGTTTGTCGACAGCGACGCCAACGGCAGCTATTCCGCCAACGAGGAGATACTGCAGACCGCGCAGCCGCCCTCGGGCATCCAGGTCAGGCATGCCGTCAGCGCCGGGGCCATCGGCGTCGATCGCTGGGGCAAGATGGACGGGCTGAACGCCAAGAGCTTCACGATCTTCCCCGCGCTCGACGGCACCGCCTCGCAGGCCACGCGCACGCTGTGCATCTCGGCCGGCGGCCGTATCCACGATGAGCCAGGTGCCACATGCTGAAGCAACGCGGCATCACGCTGATCGAGTCGCTGGTGGCCATCGTCGTGATGGCGCTGGGCGTGCTCGGCATCCTGGGCGTGCAGATGCGCACGCTCGCCGACACCCAGACCGGCGTGCGCCGCGCCCAGGCGGTGCGGCTGATCGAGGACCTGAGCGAGCGCATCCGCGTCAACCCGAGCGGGCTGGCGCTGCTGCCCAGCTACGCGATCGACACCACGCCGCCCACGGCCCCGCCCACGGCCCAGGACGTGGCGGCGCTGCTGGCGCTGCACAACACCTGCAATACCAGTGCCTGCACCGGCGTCCAGCTGGCCGCGCGCGACCGCGCGCTGTGGCTGGCGACCGTGCAGCAGAGCCTGCCGCTGGGCCATGCGCGGGTGTTCGTGCTGGACAGTGAAAACGCCGCGGTCGATCGGCGCCAGCTTGGCGTCATGATCAGCTGGCGCGAGAACGAGCGCGCGATGAACGACGCCAACTACGCCGCCGCGCTCCAGTCGCCCGACAGCAGCGCCAGCGGCGTCGGCTGCCCCAGCGGCAGCAGCTGCCATGTGCAGTACATCCAGCCCGGCGCGCGCTGCTCGCCCTATGGCGCCTCGGGCACGGCGCAGGTCATCTGCCCGGACTGACGCCATGCAGCGCCCGCGCCACCCGTCCACCCGCCAGCGCCTGCAGCGCGGCCTGAGCATGATCGAGCTGCTGGTCGGCCTGTCGATCGGCATGATGACCATTGCCGTGGCCATCGGCACGCTGGTGATCTCGCGCCAGATCTCGGGCTCGGTCAACGAGGCCAGCCAGCTGCAGCAGCAGGCGGCGCAGGCATTTCGCAGCATCGGCCAGCAGGCGCGCCAGGCAGGCTCGCTGCGCCTGAATCTGGCCTATGCCAAGGACAGCAGCCAGGCCGTGGACCTGGCCGACCCGGTGGCCTTCGAGGTGCCGGCGGGCGTGGTCACCGTGGCCGGCGTCGACACGCCGACCAGTACCGCGGACCAGCTCACGCTGGCCTACCAGAACTACACCGAGGACCTCGTGGGCAACAATGCAGTGCAATCGCAGTTTCGCGACTGCCTGGGCCAGGCCGGCAGCGCCGGCGTCATCCGCAGCGGCTTCTCGCTCGACAAGCCCGCCGGCGCCACCAGCGGCGAGCTCGACTGCCGCGGCAGCACCGGCGCGGCCCAGCCGGTCATCGAGAACGTCGCCGACTTCCGCGTGCGCTTCCTGCTGCAGGCCGGCAGCTTCGGCAGCCCGACGATGCGCTACCGCACCGCCGGCACGCTCGCGGCCACGGACTGGCCGCGGGTGCACGCCATCGAGGTCTGCCTGGAGCTCGAAGGCAACGAGACCCTGCCCGCCACCAGCGTGCCCTATCTGAACTGCGCCAACCAGAGCGTGGTGCGTGGCCAGAAGCTGCGCATGGTGTTTCGCAACACCTACCAGATCCGCAGCCAGGGCCGCCCCACCGAGGCCACGCCATGAGAAGGCTGCGCCAGCGCCAGAAGGGCCTGTCCCTGCTGATCGTCATCGTCATCGTCATGCTCACGATGCTGATGGCCGTCTGGGGCGCGCGCACGGCGCTGTTCAACGAGCTGATCGTCGGCAACGACGCCGACTACCAGCGCACCTTCGAGGCCGCGCAGGCCGCGCTGCAGGATGCGGAGCTCGACATCCTCGGCCAGACCGCCGACGGCAGCGCCTGCGTGCCCAGCAGCACCGACGGCAAGATCTGCCGGCGCACCACCAGCGTGTGGTTCGTCGACGAGGAAAAGGATGTCGTCGGCCTGCTCTCGACGCTCGAAAGCCAGGCCAATGTCCCCTGCCTGCAGGGCATCTGCGCCAAGCGCACCGGCAAGCAGGACTTCTGGAACGACACCGCGCTGCTGACGCAGATGCGCGCGGTGGGCGCGCGCTACGGCGAATTCACCGGCGCGCGCAAGGGCAGCGACAGCAACCCCATCCTGCGCGCCACCGCCGCGGGCCAGGGCGCGTGGTACTGGGTCGAGACCATGCCCTACGCGACCAGCGGCACCGGCCTGATCACCAACCTCGGCGGCGCCGCCAAGCTCGAGCTCAACCTGAACCCCGCCGTGGTCTACCGCATCACCGCCGTCGCCCAGGGGCTCAAGGACAGCACCCAGGTGGTGCTGCAGTCGACCTTCGCGCGCCAGAAAATCAAGGACTGACGAAGCACCATGCCCCCGATTTCAGCCCTCCTGCGCCGGCTCCTGCTGGCGGCCGCCGCGGCCGTGCTGCCGGCCGCGCCCGCGCTGGCCGCGCAATACAGCCTGGTCCAGTACCCTGCCGGCACCGCCAGCCGCGAGCCCGCGCCCAATGTCATCGTCTCGGTCGATGACTCGGGCAGCATGGGGGCCTCGGGCATTGCCACGCTCAAGGCCGCGCTGCGCCAGACCTTTTCCACGGAAAACGTCGCCGACGGGCTGATCCGCCTGAGCTGGCAGTCGATGAACAGCAGCTGCAACACCATTCCGCTGAACACGACGGCCTGCAAGAACAGTCTGAAGATCCTCAGGGGCACGCACCGCAGCAATTTCCTGTCCTGGGTCGAGACGCTCGACGACTCGGGCGGCACGCCCTCGCACCGCATGGTGAGGAACGCGGGCGACTACCTCAAGCGCACCGACCTGGGCATCAACAGCCCCTGGGCCGCCGACCCCGGCACCAAGGAGGCGCCGCTGATCAACTGCCGCCGCGCCTACCATATCTTCATGACCGACGGCGCCTGGAACAGCGGCACCGCGACCGTCTCCGCACACGTCGATGCCGACCGCGACCTGGCCGCCTACCAGGCCGTGGCCGGCGTCGGCAACCTCGACAACACGCGCACCACGCTGGGCGACGGGCAGACGGTCTACGACCCCACGGCCGCGAGCTCGCGCCTCTACAAGGATGACTGGGGCTTCAACACGACGACGACCACCGAGCGGGAATGCACGCTGCTGCTGTTCTGCCGCGACGTCACCAGGACCACCTTCGGCCTCAACACCCTCTCGGACCTGTCCTTCCACTACTGGGCCACCGACCTGCAGCCGGGCATGGCCAACGAGGTCAAGCCGCTGATCAAGAAAAGCGGCGACGAGACCTTCAGCTCGGGCTCGGGCAACGGGCTGCGCAGCACCACGCTGCCCCAGTTCTGGAATCCACGGAACAACCCCGCCACCTGGCAGCACATGACGACCTACACCATCGGCTTCGGCGCGGGGGCCTCGGCCTGGGTCGGCAGCCCGGTGTTCGGCAGCGACAACTACTCGGGCGAAATCAACCGCCTGATCACCGGCGACCTCAACTGGCCCTCGCCGCTGTGCGGCAGCAACAACACCGGCAGCGGCAACAGCGCCTGCGACGGCAGCACTGGATACAGCTCGGCGACCAAGGACAACGGCCGGCGCATCGAGCTGTGGCATGCGGCGCTCAACGGCCGCGGCAAGTTCACGCCCGCGCCCACGGCCGACGACCTGACGCGCGCCTTCAAGGAAATCGTCGGCACCATCGTCGAGGACACGGGCACCCCCGTCACCAGCTTCACGAGCGCCTCCTCGTCGGTCACGCGCACCGACACCGCGCAGTATTCCTCGGGCTATGGCGCCGACGGCTGGACCGGCTATGTGCGCTCCGACGCGCTGGCCCAGACCTCGGCCGACGCCTCGCCCAACCCCGCCTGGGGCCTGCGCGCCGGCACCGCCACCGGCCTGACCACGGCCGACAAGCTCGATGCGCTGAGCAGCGTCAACAACCGCCTGATCCTGAGCCAGCGCAACGACACCTCGGCCGGCGTCGAGTTCCGCTGGGCCAACCTGAGCCTCGCGCAGAAGGCCCAGTTCAAGCTCACGGCGCTCGAGAGCGACACCACCGCGACCAACCGCGTCAACTTCCTGCGCGGCGACCGTACGCTCGAGGGCGCCACCACGGCCAGGCCGTTTCGCATCCGCGGCTCGCGCCAGGGCGACATCGTCAACTCGGCGCTGTGGTATGTCGGCCCGCCCGTGAGCAACTACAGCTTCGACCAGTACCGCGCCTTTGCGGGCCGCTACGCGGCGCGCCTGCCGATGGTCTATGTGGGCGGCAACGACGGCATGCTGCATGGCTTCTCGGCGCTCGATGGCTCGGAGCGGATCGCCTATGTGCCCAAGGGCGTCATCGCCAACCTCAACGACCTGTCGCTGCCCAGCTACACCCACCGCTACTATGTCGACGGCTCGCCCTTCAGCGGCGATGTCAACCTGGGCACGGCGGCCACGCCCGACTGGCGCACGCTGCTGGTCGGCACGCTGGGCGCGGGCGGGCGCGGGTTCTTCGTGCTGGACATCACGCGTCCCGGCAGCACCGTGAGCACCGGCACCACGGCCATCGCCACCAACTTCACCGCCACCAATGCGTCCAGCCTCGTGCTCATGGACAAGACCGCACCCGCCAGCGAGCTCATCACGCCGGGCGAGGCCGCCGACATCGGCCATGTGTTTGCCTCCCCCGGTACCGACGATAACAACCCGCAGAAATCGACCCAGATCGTGCGCCTGAACAACGACCGCTGGGGCGTGGTCATGGGCAATGGCTACAACAGCGCCAACGAGCGCCCGGTGCTGCTGATCCAGTACCTCGACGGCGCGCGCGAGCTCAAGACCCTGGTGGCCGCCAGCAGCGGCACGAATGCCACGAGCAACGGCCTGTCGGCGCCGCGGCTGGTCGACCTCGACGGCAACGGCACGCCCGACATCGTCTATGCGGGCGACCTGCGCGGCAACCTGTGGAAGTTCGACATCGGTGCGGCCGACGCCGCGCTGTGGAACGTGGCGTTCAACACGCGTCCGTTCTACACCGCGGTCTATACCTCGGGCAACGCGAGCAGCGCGCAGCCGATCACGGTCGCGCCGATCGTGCGCGCCAACGACCGCGGCGCGACGGGCCTGACGGTGGCGTTCGGCACGGGCCGCAACATCACCGAAGGCGACCGCACCGACGTATCGGTGCAGAGCATCTACTCGCTGCTGGACACCACCGTGTACAAGATCGACGCCGGCAAGGTCACCGTCGACACCACCACCGGCACGCCCCAGCCGCTGGGCACGGGCTGGGGCAGCCTGCAGCAGCAGACCGTGTCGACCACCGCCATCGCCGGCAGCGGCGCCAGCAGCGAGCGCACCTTCTATACGGTCAGCCAGAACACGGTCGCGTTCACGGGCAACAACCCGCGCCGGGGCTGGTACCTGCATCTGCCCGAAAGCGGCGAGCGGCTGCTGAGCGACCTGTCGTTCTTCGATGGCAGCAACATCCTCGAAGTGCTCACCGACGTGCCCGGCTCGGGCAGCAGCGTGCTCGAGGAAAGCTGCTCGCCGCTGCCCTTCGCGCCCAAGCGCTTTCGCACCTTCCTCAACATCATGGACGGGCGCAAGCCCAGCGTGCAGATCGTCGACACCAACGGGGACGGCGTCTACAACATCACCAGCGACCGCGGCGCCTCGCGCATGAGCGCATCGATCAAGGAAAGCGCGATCAGCAACCGCTCGCTGGGCATCCGCATCGGCTCGGACAATACTGTCGACCGTTTCGCCAAGATGCCCGAACAACCGCTGCGCCCGAGCTGGCGCCAGCTGCGCTGAACGCGCCCCCACCGACCAAAGGCCCGACCCCATGCCCTGCAAGACCCAACGCGGCTTCACGCTGATCGAGGTGATGATCACCGTTGCCATCATCGGCATCCTGGCGGCCATCGCCATTCCCAACTACCAGGAATACGTGCGCCGCGGCGCGCGCTCCGAGGCCCGGGCCGGGCTACTGCAGGCCGCGCAGTGGATGGAGCGCGCAGCGACGGTTTCGGGGGTCTATCCAACGACCAGTGCCAACGGCGCCAATTTCTTTCCGACGGGGCTGCGCAGCGTGCCCTCGAACCGCTACGCGATCCGACTCAGCGTCAGCACCTCGACGGCTTTCACATTGGTCGCCGAGCCACAGAACGCACAGACAGGCGACAAGTGCGGGACTTTCACACTCGCCCACAACGGTATCCGCGACAACACCGGGCTGACCAGCGGCACCACCTCGGCCGACTGCTGGAACCGCTGACACCGCTGCTTGTGCGCTAGGATGGCGGCCACATGACCGCCACCCCCGACTTTATGCAGCAGGCGCTGGCGCAAGCCGCCCAGGCGCTTTTCCTGAGCAACCCCAATCCGCGCGTCGGCTGTGTGATCGTCGCGCCCGACGGCCACACGCTGCTCGGCCAGGGCCATACCCAGCAGGCCGGCGGCGCGCATGCCGAAGTGATGGCGCTGCGCGACGCGGCGGCGCGCGGCTGCGACGTGCGCGGCGCAAGCGCCTATGTCACGCTCGAGCCCTGCGCCCACCAGGGCCGCACCGGCCCCTGCTGCGACGCGCTGGTGGCGGCCGGCATCGGCCGGGTCGTGGCGGCGCTCGAGGACCCGAATCCGCTGGTCGCGGGCCAGGGCTTCGCGCGGCTGCGCGCCGCGGGGGTCACCGTCGAGATCGGACCTGGCGCCGACGCATCGCGCGAACTCAACATCGGGTTTTTCAGCCGCATGGTTCGCGGCACGCCCTGGGTGCGGATGAAGGCCGCGGCCTCGCTTGACGGCACGACGGCGCTGGCCAACGGCGAAAGCCAGTGGATCACCTCGCCCCAGGCGCGCGCCGATGGCCATGCCTGGCGCGCCCAGGCCTGCGCCGTGCTGACCGGCATCGGCACCGTGCTGCAGGATGACCCGCGCCTCGATGTGCGCGACATCGCCACGCCGCGTCAGCCGCATGTGGTCATCGTCGACAGCCGCCTGCAGACGCCGCTGGACGCCAGGCTGTTCATGCCCGGACGCAACTGCTACATCTACACCGCGAGCGACAGCGCCGCGAAGACCCAGGCGCTGCAGGCGCTGGGCGCGGTCGTCGTGCACCTGCCCAATGCGCAGGGCAAGGTCGAGCTCGCGGCGCTGCTGCGCGACCTGGGCCGGCGCGGCATCAACGAGCTGCATGTCGAGGCCGGCTACCAGCTCAATGGCTCGCTGCTGCGCGAAGGGCTGGTCGACGAGATCCTGCTGTATCTCGCACCCAAGCTGCTGGGCTCGGGCCGCGGCATCTGCCATATCGGGCCGCTGGCCGCGCTGGCCGATGGGCCGGAGCTCGCCTTCCACGACGTCATGCCGATCGGCCCCGACCTGCGGATCCGTGCACGCCTGGCGCAGCGAACTGCCTTCTGAGCACGGCCTCTGTCCACCTGCCACAATGGCAGCCATGTTTACTGGAATCATCACCGGCATGGGGCGCATTGCTGCCGTGCAGTCGCTTGGCGACACTCCGGCCCATGGCAAACGCCTGGTCATTGAAACGCCCGCGGGCTATCTCGACGATGTCGGCCTGGGCGACAGCATCGCGCTCAATGGCGCGTGCATGACGGTCACCACCTTCGACAAAGCCGCGGGCAGCTTCACGGTCGACATCTCTGCCGAATCGCTCGACAAGACTTCGGGCCTGGCCCAGACGGGACCGATCAACCTCGAAAAGGCGCTGAAGGCCCATGACCGCCTGGGCGGGCACCTGGTATCCGGCCATGTCGATGGCCTGGGACGCGTGACCCACTTCGCGCCGCTGGGCGAGAGCTGGGAGCTGCGCATCCTCGCGCCCGCCGATCTCGCGCGCTATGTGGCCTACAAGGGCTCGATCACGGTCAATGGCGTGAGCCTCACCGTCAACCGCGTGCTCGACCAGGCCGAAGGCTGCGAGCTGAGCATCAACCTGATTCCGCACACCGTCGAGAACACCGCGCTGGGCGTATTGGCAGCCGGCTCGCAGGTCAACCTCGAGATCGACCTGATCGCGCGTTACGTCGGCCGCATGATGGACCGTCCCGCAGCTTCCTCGTGAAACCGCGCTGACGGGATACTGGCGGCATTTGCAAGCCAGTCTTGTCTTACAAGGAAGCTGGGCAGCTCCAGCTATACCTAAGCCACCGGGGCTGGCCATGTACCGCCCCTTCATCCACCCTCTGCTGCCTACTCCTATGCCTGCTGCCCTTCTAGACCAGTCGGCCCCTGCTCCCCGCGCGCGCAGCCTGCGCTGGCGCATGGCGCTGAGCACCATCATCCTGAGCCTCGGCCTCAGTGCCTGCGGCAGCCTGCCCCAGGACGTCGACCGTCCCGTCTCCCATGCCCTCGAGCAGCCCGCGCAGACCGCGCTGGGCCAATGGGTGCAGCAGCGCCATGCCAGCGACAAGGCGCGCCACCCCTCGGGCTTCATGCTGCTGTCCGGCGCCCCGGCGGCCTATGGCGGGCGACTGGCGTTGATCGAGTCGGCGCAGAAAACCCTCGATCTGCAGTACTACGCGATCCATGCCGATACGAGCTCCGGGCGCCTGCTGCGCGAGCTCGTCGCGGCCGCCGAGCGCGGCGTGCGCGTGCGCATCCTGCTCGATGACTTCCACAGCGTCGGCACCAACGCCCAGGTGCTGCGCCTGGCCTACGTGCCGAACATCGAGATGCGGATGTTCAATCCGCTGGTCGGACCGCGCAACTCGTCGATCGGCCGGATCTTCAGCACGCTGACCGATATCCACCGCGCGCAGCAGCGCATGCACAACAAGCTGTTCCTGGCCGACAACACGATCGGCATTGCCGGCGGGCGCAACCTGGGCGACGCCTACTTCGATCAGGACGAAAGCGGCAATTTCATCGACCTCGACGTCATGGCCGCCGGCCCTATCGTGCGCGACCTCTCGCGCAGCTTCGACAGCTACTGGAACAACCAGCGCGCCTATCCCGTGTCCTCGCTGATCAGCCGCGAAGAGCTCGAACGCATGGAAAGCGCGGAGCAGGCCAAGAACCGCCAGGCAGTGGAGTCGGGCACCGCATCGGCCGCGCCCCCCGAACTCTCGGCCGAGCAAGCCAGAACCATCTGGGACCAGAAAGCCATGGACCTGAACCAGGCCACCTGGGTCTGGGCACCCGCCGTGGTGCTGGCCGACGAGCCGACCAAGATCGCCCTGGAAGGCGAAGGCCCGACCCCGGGCGCGGCCGAAGCCGCGCCGGGCAGCGCCAACGCCGCCACGCGCGAAGCGCCGACCGGTTCCGCGCCGGCCGAGGAACAGGCGTCCGTGGCCATCCCGCGCGAGGCCCCGGGACTGCGCCCGGGCACGGGCACGATGGAAGTGCGCCAGGGCGCGGGCATCACCCGTGCGACGCTGCAGGCCGACACCGTGGTCGATGGCCTGTTGACGCTGATGGGGCGCGCGCGCCAGGACCTGCTCGTGGTCTCGCCCTACTTCGTGCCCGGCGAGGACATGAAAAAAGCCTTTGCGGATGCCGTCGCGCGCGGCGTGCGGGTGCGCGTGCTGACCAATTCGCTGGCCTCGAACGACGCCCCCGTCGCGCATGCCGGCTACGCACGCCACCGCAAGGACCTGCTGGCGATGGGCGTGCAGCTCTATGAAATGCGCAGCGAAGGCGCGGGCCTGCGCAACAGCCTGTCCACGGGCAGCGGCCCGGGCGCCTCGCGCGCCATGCTGCATTCGAAGGTGCTGGTCATCGACAGCAGCCTGGTCGCGATCGGCTCCATGAACCTGGACCTGCGCTCGCAACTGCACAACACCGAGATCGCGCTGCTGATCGCCAGCCCCTCCGTGGGACGCCTGGCCACGGAGAACATCGAACCCGCATTGAACGAAAGCGCCTGGAAGGTGGAGCTGGTCGACGGCAAGAAGCTGCTGTGGCGCGCGCCCCAGGGCAGCGGGCTCGAGAATGCGCATGACGAGCCGGATGTGAGCTTGCCGATGCGGTGGTTGCTGCAGTTGCTGGGACCTCTGGCACCAGACCATCTGCTGTAGCGCTCTGGACTGGAGGGGGCGTTTGAGCCCCTATCCCCACCGCTTCGGCAGTTCCTCCACCCAAAGCGTGATCTCTCGCTGATCCGTCTGCACCCGCACCTCCCGGAACGCCACTTCCGCCTCGGGATAACGCCGGCGCAGCAGGTTGAGCCATTGCTTGAGGCGCCCGGCGCGCTGGCGCGGCTCGAGGTCTTCGCAGACCATTTCCCAGAAGCGGGCGATCTGCGGCAGCAGCTGCGCCCAGCGCACTTCGACCGGTGCAGCGGCAGTGTCGACCCCTTCGACGGCCGCGCGTATCGCGAGCGCCAAGCCCGGGTCGGCCACGCTGCCGCGGCCCAGCATCAGGTCGTCGCAGCCCGACTGCGCGCGGCAGCGCAACGCGTCCTCCACGGTCCAGATCTCGCCATTGGCAATGACCGGCACATCGACGGCTTCGCGGATCGCGGGAATCAGCTCCCAATAGGCCGGCGGCCGGTAGCCATCGAGCTTGGTGCGTGCATGCACCACGATCTCGCAGGCCCCGCCCTGGGCCATCGCCTGCGCGCATTCTCGCATCAGGCTGGAGTCGTTGAAGCCCAGGCGCATCTTGGCCGAGACCGGCAGATGCGCGGGCACCGCGCGGCGCACGGCCCCGACCACGCGCGCGATATGCTCCGGGTCCTGGAGCAGCGCCGCCCCGCCGCCATGGCGGTTGACGACCTTGGCCGGGCAGCCGAAATTGAGATCGATGCCCTCGGGCCCGAGCCGCGCGAGGTTGGCGGCATTCTCGGCCAGGCTGTCCGGGTCCGAGCCCAGCAGCTGCGCGCGCACCGGCACGCCGGCGAGCGTGCGGCTGCCGTTGCGCAGCTCGGGCATGGTGCGCAGGAACACCTTGTCGGGCAGCACCGTGCCGGTGACGCGGATGAATTCGCTCACGCAGCGGTCGGCGCCGCCCACGCGCGTGAGCACGTCGCGCAGCACGAAATCCAGCAACCCCTCCATGGGCGCGAGCAGCAGCTTCATCGCCCCTCCCCGCGCGCGCCCCGGCATTGCCGGCGTTGACCCAACCGATTTGTCATAGAAAATTCCGTATCCACTCTGATTCGACCCGCATTGTCGCGCTCCTGCACCAGGCGCGTCATAGGGCCCGATGCAAGCCTCGCACATTAAAAAAGCCGGCGCTCCCATCGGAAGCTCCGGCTCGTTCCAGCAATGAAGCCGAGGGTGCAGCGCTGGATCAGCGCACCGCCAGGCGCCACAGCGTGGTGACTTCGGCCGCGCGCGCCGCATGCAGCGCATCGGTCGCGTCCGACACCTTGCCATGGTGGGCCTTGGCGTCGAGCCGGCCGACGACCTTCAGGCCCGCGGCCTCGATCCAGCCCATCAGCTCCTCGCGGCTGCGCAGCGCGAGATGCTCGGCCAGGTCCGACAGGATCAGCCAGGCTTCGCCTTCGGGCGTCAGATGCTCTGCGACACCCGACAGGAAACCGCGCAGCATGCCGCTGTCCTGGTCGTAGATCGCGTGTTCGAGCGCCGAGCTCGGCTTGGCCGGCACCCAGGGCGGGTTGCAGACCACGAGCGGCGCGCGGCCTTCGGGAAACAGATCGGTCTGCAGCAGCTGGACCTTGTTCAGGCAACCCAGGCGCTCGAGGTTCTCGCGCGCGCAGTCGATGGCGCGTGGCGACAGGTCGGTGGCGACGATGCGCTTGACACCGCGGCGCGACAGCACCGCCGTGAGCACGCCCGTGCCGACACCGATGTCATAGGCCAGCGTCTGCGCGCCCGGCGGCAGCGGCGCTTCGCCGACCAGGGCCACATATTCGGCGCGCACCGGCGAAAACACCGCGTAGTGCGAGTGGATGCGGTTGTTGGGCGCAATGCCCAGCGCTTCCACTTCGATACCCTTCTTGCGCCACTCATGCGCACCGACCAGGCCCAGCAGCTCGCGCAGCGGCGTGACGATGGTCTGGTCGAGCTTCTCGGGCGCGCCCCAGCCTTCGCTGATCGGCACACGCAGGTCGGGTGCGCGGCGCAGGCTGATCACATAGTCGGGCTGCAGCTCGATCAGGATGCTCGAGAGCACGCGCGCGCGCTGCGCCTGTGCCTGGCGGTGCAGGTGAAACGCATGCGGGAAGGTCTCTTCGGGCAGCACTTCCTGCTTTTGCGCCGCCTGGCGCTTCTGATGGCGTGCCTTGGCCGAGGACCGGCGCGGATCGCGCTCCTGGCGGCGCATCAGCGCCTGCAGCAGCAGCCGCGCGTTCTGGAAGTCGCCGCGCCACAGCAGCGAAGTTCCTTCGCAGGCCAGGCGGTGGGCCGCATCGGCAGACAGGGTGTCGTCGGCAATGACCACCTTGCGGGGTGCCGCGAGACCACTTTCGGA